>Ga0209121_10000858_pt1 | contig 32587 bp, 33 predicted proteins | sample Cruoilmetagenom3_FD_187292 | JGI IMG/M metagenome (GOLD analysis project Ga0209121, IMG submission 187292) | Oil polluted marine microbial communities from Coal Oil Point, Santa Barbara, California, USA - Sample 3 (SPAdes) (version 2) | ecosystem: Environmental > Aquatic > Marine > Oil seeps ... | reverse complement strand
GTATCGGCAGCGCAATAGCCATGCCCCAGCTGCCAGTAACCGCCATCCCAGTCTTCCTGAGCCTGACGCGAAACGCGCACTGCAAGGTCCATACCTTCCAGCCCCGGCCATTCCTGCGCGCGCTGGAGCAGAGCGTCGATGTCGAACTCACCCGAAGGTTCATGCGCGATCACCGCGTTGGGCGCGCCTTGCAGCCGGATGCGGCGCGTCATCGCGCGGGTATCAACGCCGGACAGGCCGATCTTGCCGTGATCGATCATCCACGCATCAAACTCTTGCTCGGCGCGGAAGTTGGACTGGCGCGTCACTTCCTCGCGCACGATGCAGCCCACTGCGCTCTCTACTGCGCTTTCAACGTCTTCCGCATTGGTGCCGACATTGCCGATGTGCGGGAAGGTGAAGGTGACGATCTGCGCCGCGTAGGAGGGATCGGTCATCACCTCCTGATAGCCGGTCATCGCGGTGTTAAAGCAAATCTCGCCCACGGCGGAGCCGGTCGCGCCAAAGCCTTTGCCCCAGACGACAGTGCCGTCTGCGAAGACTATGCAACCCGTGGCTCCCTTGGGCGCAGGCGAAGAAGCGAGAAAGGCCATGGAGGCTCCCGTTTGAATCAGTTGGACCGGCGATGTGTGCTAAGTCCCATCGGCTAGATACCGCCGCCCCACCCGTCAAGCACAAGGCTTGGCTTTATTTCGCTTGAAGCTAAGTAGGACGCAATCATCCACAGGAAAGACTGCGAGACACCACATGTTGCGCGATACGATCAAGACCGAAACCGTCACCGCCATGAAAGCAGGCGACAAGCCGCGCGTTGCCGCGCTGCGCCTGATCTCCGCCAAGGTGAAGGACCGCGATATCGAACAGCGCGGCAAGGCTGAAGTGGCAGATGATGACGCAATGGTGATCGACGTGCTCCAGAAAATGGCCAAGCAGCGCCGCGAATCGATCACAATGTATGAAGACGGCGGCCGCACCGAACTCGCTGAGCAAGAAAAGGGCGAACTGGCGGTAATTCAGGAATTCCTGCCCAAGCAGTTGGACGAGGCCGAAACCAAAGCCGCCATCAATGCGATCAAGGCGGAGCTTGGCGCAGAGGGCATGAAAGACATGGGCCGCGTGATGGGCGAACTGAAAAAGCGTCACGGGACCGAGCTCGACATGAGCAAGGCCAGCGGCTGGGTGAAAGAGGCGCTTTCATAGTCGACACGCACTCCAAGCGTAGCGCATAAGGCGGGCCATGGCGCTGTCACCCCAATGGCTGGATGAACTGAAGTCGCGGATTACGCTGTCCACGCTCGTCCAGCGCACGACCAAATTGCAGCGCGCGGGGCGCGAGTGGAAGGCGTGTTGTCCGTTCCACAATGAAAACACGCCCAGCTTCTACGTCAACGACCAGAAGGGCTTCTATCACTGCTTCGGCTGTCAGGCGCATGGCGGCGCGATCGATTGGATGATGGAGCAACGCGGGCTGGAGTTCATGGACGCGGTGAAGGAGCTGGCCTCCGAAGCCGGGATGGACGTGCCCGCTCCCGATCCTCAAGCTGCGCGGCAGGCAGAAAAACGCGCCAGTCTGCATGATGTCATGGCGGCAGCGCAGGATTGGTTTGTCGCGCGCTTGCAGTCTGACGAAGGCGTCGGCGTTCGTGAATATCTGAACCGTCGCGGCCTGTCGCAGCGGGTGATCGAGCAATTCGGCTTTGGCTATGCGCCCGATGATAAGCAAGCTCTCAAGAAGGCGCTCAGCCAGTTTGACGAAGAGATGCTGGTCGAGGCGGGTCTGCTCATCAGTGTCGAAGACAAGCTGCCCTATGCGCGCTTTCGTGGCCGGGTCATGCTGCCCATTCAGGACCAGCGCGGGCGCGTGATCGCCTTTGGTGGACGCATTCTGGAAGACCGGGCCAAAAACTCTCAAGTCAGCGTCGCGAAATATCTCAACAGCCCGGACACGCCGCTGTTCGATAAGGGCCGCACGCTTTACAACATCCACCGCGCCGGGGCCGCGAGCCGCAAGACGGGCCGTGTGATCGCTGTCGAAGGCTATATGGACGTGATCGCGCTGGCCCAGGCCGGGTTTGAAGACGCGGTCGCGCCCATGGGTACCGCCCTTACCGAACAGCAGGTCGAACTGCTCTGGCGCATGGCGGACAAGCCAGTGGTCTGTTTCGATGGCGATGCGGCGGGCAGGCGCGCTGCTATGCGCGCGGCCGAACGGACCCTGCCGCTGCTGCGCCCGGGTCACTCGCTGCAAGTGGTGCAGCTTCCCGCGGGCATGGACCCGGATGATCTTGTGAAGCGCGATGGGCCGCAGGCGATGGAGAAACTGCTCGCGCAGCCCAAGTCTTTGCTCGACCTAATCTGGGAGCATGAACAGGCCGCCCAGCCGCTCAATTCGCCGGAAGACAAGGCTGGCCTCAAGGCGCGCCTGCTCGATCATGTTGATGCAATCGAGCATCCGGATATCAAATCACTCTATCGCCGCGAGCTGCTCGAACGATATGGCAATTTCGCCTTTCCGAAGCGTGAGTTTGGGCGCGAATTTCGTCCGCGCGGCAAATTTCAGCCCGGCAGAATAGAGCCCCAACGCGCCCCGCCCCATGTCGCGGATCGCCTGCGCCGGACGGCTGGCGGCGCTTCGCGGGACAGTCTGACCGATTCCGTCCTCGCCGGGTTGGCGCGTCATCCCGGTGAAATTCACCGTCATGCTGACAGCCTGCTGCGCCTCTCGGACAGTGTCCCGCAAGTCGCACAATCTGTGGATTATCTGCTCGAAAACGCACAAACGCTTGAAGCGGGCGCAGAACCGCCCATATCGCCAGAAGGCATTCTGCCGCCGCCGCCGGATAACACCCGTTTCACCTTCCTTGTTGAAGGTTCCGATCCAGGCGCCGCGAGGGAGGATTTGGCCGAAGCCGTTTCATTGCTGGTCGAAAGGCCAGCACTTGATGCGGCGATTGCTGCGGCCACCAGCCGTTTCGCGTCCGACCCGGAAGGGGCTTTTGAAGAGCAGCAGAGGCTGCGCAAACGAAAGCTGGAAATCAGCGAACGTCTGGGGCAAATGGCAAGGAAACGGGCTGCCTCGGCAGCTGAAGAGAATTATGCGACTGATGTGGCAGGGGCTGCACCGGACGAACAGGAAACGGACTGACACCTTCACATGGCTTCCAAAGCAAAGACTTCCAAGCCCGCCGATGACGCGCCGCTGATCGATCTCAATGAAGCGTCGATCAAGAAGATGATCGCGAAGGCAAAGCGCAAGGGCTATGTCACTTATGACGAGCTGAATGCCGCACTGCCGTCCGACCAGATGAGCGCCGACCAGATCGAGGATATCCAGACCGCAATCAGCGACATGGGCGTGCAGATCGTCGAAAGCGACGAAGAAGCGCAGGAAGATGATGACGGCCCGGAGGAAATCGCTCCAACAGGCTCTGAATCGCAGGCGCAGGACAAGCAGAACGTCCCCGAGAAGAAGAAATCCGTCGCCGGTGAAGGCCGCACGGATGATCCGGTGCGCATGTACTTGCGCGAAATGGGCGCTGTTGAGCTGCTCAGCCGCGAGGGCGAAATCGCCATCGCCAAGCGTATCGAGGCCGGCCGCGACACGATGATCATGGGGCTGTGCGAAAGCCCGATCACCTTCCACGCCATCATCATGTGGTCCGAAGCGCTCAATAATGAGGAAATGCAGCTGCGCGAGATCCTCGATCTTGATGCCATGCTGTCCAAGGAACCTCCCGTCGACAAGATGGAAGAGGAAAACGAGGACGACGACGGCGAGATCTCCGAAGAGACCGCCGGTCCAACCATCCGCGACGATGACGAGGATGATGACGACGATAGCGAAGAATCAGAAGACGGCGAAGACGAGGACGGCGAAGGTTCAAGCCGCAAGCGTGAAGAGGAAGAAGAAGAGGACAACACCATGTCCCTGGCGCAGATGGAAGCTGCGCTGAAGCCTGACGCCATCGAACGCTTTGCCCGTATCACCGATCTGTTCAAGAAGTTCGAGAAACTACAGCGCGAACGTGTTGATCTTTTGGCAGCCGGCGAAGTCTTCACCAAAGCCAAGGAAAACCGCTACGAATCCCTGCGCGAAGAGCTGACTGCCGAAGTCGAGTCCGTGCAATTCCACGCGACCAAGATCGAATATCTGGTCGACAATCTGTACGCCTTCAACCGTCGCCTAACCGCTCTGGGCGGCCAGATGTTGCGCCTTGCAGAACGTCACAAGGTTAAGCGGATCGACTTCCTGCAGGTCTATGTCGGGAATGAGCTGGACGAAACCTGGCTCGCCGAAAAGTCCAAGAAGGACAAGAAGTGGGCCGCTTTCGCCGATAAAGAGGCCGATGCAGTAGAACGCATCCGCGCCGAAATCGCCGATATCGCCAGCCAGACGGGCATGAGTCTGTCAGAATTCCGCCGCATCGTGAACATGGTCCAGAAGGGCGAGCGTGAAGCGCGTATCGCCAAGAAGGAAATGGTCGAGGCGAATCTGCGCCTGGTGATTTCCATCGCCAAGAAATATACCAACCGTGGCCTGCAATTCCTTGATCTCATTCAGGAAGGCAACATCGGCCTGATGAAGGCGGTCGACAAGTTTGAATACCGCCGCGGTTACAAGTTCAGCACCTATGCGACATGGTGGATCAGGCAGGCGATCACCCGCTCGATTGCCGATCAGGCGCGCACGATCCGTATTCCTGTCCATATGATCGAGACGATCAACAAGCTGGTGCGCACCTCTCGCCAGTTCCTGCACGAGCAGGGCCGCGAGCCCACGCCAGAGGAAATGGCAGAGCGCCTTTCCATGCCGCTCGAAAAAGTTCGCAAGGTGATGAAGATCGCCAAGGAACCAATCTCACTCGAAACGCCCATCGGCGACGAGGAAGATTCGCATCTGGGTGACTTCATCGAGGACAAGAACGCGATCATCCCCGTGGATGCGGCCATTCAGGCAAACCTGAAGGAAACGGTGACCCGCGTGCTCGCCAGCCTCACTCCGCGTGAAGAACGTGTGCTTCGCATGCGCTTCGGCATCGGCATGAACACCGATCACACGCTCGAAGAGGTCGGCCAGCAGTTCAGCGTGACGCGCGAACGTATCCGCCAGATCGAGGCAAAGGCGCTGCGCAAGCTCAAGCACCCGAGCCGTTCGCGCAAGATGCGTTCGTTCCTCGATCAGTAAATGGCCTCACGCAAAAGCCGGGAAAAGCTGTCGAATGGCCCTAGTGCGGGGTAGCGACTCTGTGTGCTAGTCCCTATGTGACGCCCCATGCGTATCGCGATTGCATCAGACCACGCCGCAACCGACCTCAAGGCCGAGTTGCGCGATTGGCTTATCGAACAGGGTCACGACGTGGCCGATCTTGGTCCCGAACCCGGCGAAAGTGTCGATTATCCCGACTATGGCTACAAGCTCGCTGAAGTTGTCGCCGATGGCACGGCGGAGCGCGGCGTAGCGCTATGCGGCAGCGGGATCGGCATTTCCATGGCGGTCAATCGCAATCCGGCAGTGCGCTGCGCTCTGGTGGGTGAACCGCTCTCCGCAGCCCTCTCGCGCGAGCACAATGATGCCAACGTCATCGCCATGGGCGCGCGCCTGACTGGCAGCGACATGGCCAAGGCCTGTATCACGGCCTTTCTCCAAACCGAATTCGCAGGCGCCAATGATCCTGAAAGCCGCCACCAGCGCCGCGTCGACAAGCTCAACACACAAGGTTCCTGACATGAGCACCGCTCCCGATACCGCCCACAACTCAGACGCGCTGCAGCGCTTTTGGCATGACGATCTGGCCACCGCCGATCCGGAAATCCACGCCGCGATCCAGAACGAGCTGAAACGCCAGCAGAACGGCATCGAGCTAATCGCCAGTGAAAACACCGCCAGCTCGGCCGTGCTCGAAGCCGCTGGCAGCGTGTTCACCAACAAATATGCCGAGGGCTATCCGGGCAAGCGCTATTACGGCGGCTGCGAATATGCCGATGTCATCGAAACTCTGGCAATAGAGCGCGCTAAGCAATTGTTCGGCTGCGATTTTGCTAATGTGCAACCCAATTCGGGCAGCCAGATGAATCAGGCGGTGTTCCTCGCGCTGTTGCAGCCGGGTGATACCTTCATGGGGCTCGATCTGAATTCAGGCGGCCACCTGACACATGGCTCGCCGGTCAATATGTCGGGCAAATGGTTCAATCCGGTCGCCTATGGCGTGCGCGAAGACGATGAACGCATCGACATGGACGAGGTCATGGCGATTGCGAAGGAACACAAGCCCAAGCTCATTATCGCTGGTGGCACCGCCTATTCACGCGTGTGGGACTGGGAAGCCTTCCGCCGCGTCGCAGACGAGGTTGGCGCGTATCTGATGGTCGATATGAGCCATATCTCCGGCCTCGTCGCAGGCGGCGCGCACCCTTCGCCCTTCCCCCATGCCCACGTCGTCACCACCACCACGCACAAGAGCCTGCGCGGACCGCGCTCAGGCGTGATCCTGTGGAATGACGAGGAATTGACCAAGCCGTTCAATATGGCGGTGTTCCCCGGAATGCAGGGTGGCCCGCTGATGCATATCATTGCGGCCAAGGCCACGGCCTTTGCTGAAGCACTGCGCCCCGATTTCTCCGATTATGCCCACCGCGTGGTCGAAAACGCCCGCGCGCTGGCCGCCAGTCTTGAAGAACAGGGCCTGCGGATCGTTTCGGGCGGAACGGACAACCACTCCATGCTGGTCGATCTCACACCGATGGATGTGACGGGGAAGGCCGCAGAAAAGGGCCTCGATCGCGCGTTGCTCACCTGCAACAAGAACGGCATTCCGTTCGACACACGCAGCCCGTTTGTGACCAGCGGTGTTCGCTTGGGAACGCCTGCGGGCACGACGCGAGGATTTGGCGTGGAAGAATTCCGCAAGATCGGTGCTATGATCGCTGATGTCATCGGCGGCATGAGTCGCAATGGCGACGAAGGGGACGCTCAGGTGGAAGAGCGCGTGCGCCGCGAAGTGGGCGATATGTGCGCGGCATTCCCCGTTTATCCCGGAAGGTAATTCTCAAAATGGACGATCCGCGCAACAACAATAATGATATCGACAAACGCATCCTTGTGGACGCGGTCGATGAGATGAAGGCGATTGGCCGGGAAGGTGTGAAGCACCCTTCCACAAAGCCTATTCTAACCGGTGCCGCCGTGGGTGCGGTAGCCGCAGGACTGCTCCCGGTCGTGACATGGCCTATCGGTCTCATCGCCGGTGCTGGCATCATGCTCTACAAACGCGTGCGGCCCTGATTATCGATGAAATGCCCATTCTGCGCGCATGACGACAGTCAGGTAAAAGACTCGCGCCCTACTGAAGACAACAATGCCATCCGTCGACGCCGCCAATGCGAAGGCTGCGGCGCACGCTTCACGACATTTGAGCGGGTCCAATTGCGCGACGTAACGGTGGTGAAGTCGAGCGAGCTAGGCGGAGAGGTCCGCCGCGAAGCCTTCGACCGCAGCAAGATCGAACAATCTGTCGCGCTCGCCTGCCGTAAGCGCGGGATTGAGCAGGAACGGATCGACCGGCTCGTCTCCGGCATTCAGCGGCAGGTTGAAACCGCAGGCGAAAGCGAAATTCCCGCAAGCCGCATCGGCGAAATGGTGATGGACGGCCTGCGCCAACTCGATTCGGTTGCCTATATCCGCTTCGCATCGGTCTATCGCGATTTCAGCGAAGCCAAGGATTTCGAGGAATTCGCCAGCACCGTGCAGCAGGCCGGATCGGGCGAGTAAGTGGCCGAGGCCGAAACTCCCGTATTCGTTCTGGTCCGCCCGCAACTGGGCGAAAACATCGGCAAAGCAGCGCGCGCCATGCTCAATTTCGGGCTGGTAGAGATGCGGCTGGTTGCCCCGCGCGATGGTTGGCCCAATCCCTCCGCCGGTCCGGCTGCATCGGGTGCGGATATCGTGCTGGAACGCGCGCAGGTGTTCGACACCACAGCAGAAGCTGTGGCCGATTGCGCTCATGTCTATGCCACCACAGTGCGCAAACGCGGCGTGACGAAGCCTGTGCTGACGCCCGAACAGGCCGCGCGCGAAGTGCCCGCGCTGGTTGGGCGCAGCGCCTTCCTGTTCGGCCCCGAGCGCTCAGGGCTGGAAACGGAAGATGTCGCCCTTGCCCGCACCATTGTGACGGCCCCAATCAATCCCGAATTCGGCTCGCTCAATCTGGCGCAGGCTGTGATCCTGGTGGCGTATGAACTGTCCAAGCATCAGGATTTGACCGTTCCCACGCAGGAAGAACTGCTCCCTCCAGCCCCGCAGGAAGAGCTTGAGGGCCTGATCGATCACTTTGAAAAGCTACTCGAACCAAAGGGCTATTTCTTCCCGGAAGGTCGCCGCGAGGCCACGCGCCTGACACTGCGCGGCATCCTGACGAAGCCGGGATGGAGCCATCTGGAAGTGCGCACTCTGCGCGGTGTCCTTTCGACGCTCAACAAAGCAAGGCGCGATTGACCCCTTTCCCCTTCGGCAAGCCTTGACTTCCCCGCCCGCGCAGCTAAATGCGCGCCTTCGCGACAAATTGGCCCTGCACCCCGGTGAAGCAGTGGCCGCGTCATGGATTTCGCCATGGCGGTGCGATGCCGGGTTGAATGGCCGCCAATTGGGCGGTCCAGCTAATGTAAGGAAGCGACTTATGTCGAAGCGCACACGCGCCAAGCACAAACTCGACCGCCGGATGGGCGAAAACATCTGGGGTCGTCCAAATTCTCCCGTCAACAAGCGTTCTTATGGCCCCGGCCAGCACGGTCAGCGCCGCAAGAGCAAGGTTTCCGACTTTGGTCTGCAGCTGCGCGCCAAGCAGAAGCTGAAGGGCTATTACGGCGACGTTACCGAAAAGCAGTTCAAGGCGACCTACAAAGCCGCGAGCCGCATGAAGGGCGATACCGGTATGAACCTGATCGGCCTGCTCGAGCGTCGTCTCGACATGATCGTGTACCGCGCCAAGTTTGCACCGACGATCTTCGCTGCACGCCAGATCGTCAGCCACGGCCACATCAAGGTCAATGGTGTGAAGTGCAACATCGCTTCGCGCCGCTGCGACATCGGCGACGTGATCTCGCTGGGTGACAAGGCCAAGGAAATGGCACTGGTTATCGAAGCGCAGAGCCTGCCCGAGCGTGAAATTCCTGACTATGTCGCGCCTGATGGCAACGACAAGGTCAGCTTCACCCGCGTACCTTCGCTGGATGAAGTGCCGTATCCGGTGCAGATGGAACCTAACCTGGTTGTCGAGTTCTACTCGCGCTAAGTCTGGTCATATCGACAGATACAAAAGGGCGGTCCTTGCGGGCCGCCCTTTTTCGTTGGTGCCGACGCTTTGAATATCTTCAGACGCGCGTTCGGTCCCACTCGGCAAATTCATATGCAATGGAGCCTTCGACAAGCCGCTCCCAAATATCGCCGATAACTTCCCCCGGAATTCCCAGACTTTCCGCCTCGGCCACGGCTGCGGCAATCACCGACGCCTTGCGCGCCTCATCACGCACCGTATCGCGACTTGGTTTGATGCGAGCAGCCGCGCGCATATAGCCAAAGCGGCGTTCGAGCAGTGCGACCAGCTCGCGATCAGTCGCATCGACCCCCGCCCGCACATCCTGCATGGTGGAGCAATCATCCGGCATTAGCGGCATGGAAGTGTATGTCCTGGCTTTGGGGACCTATTGGCCCAGATGTTCGGTCAAAAATTCGTCGATAGCCAAAAGCATGTTTCCGCGCACTTGGCCATGGTCGAGATAGTGATCGAAGCCTTCATATTCCACGTAACGCACAGTTGCGCCTGCATCCTCCAACCGGCTTTCCATCCGGCGCGACTGGAAATGCCCAACATTCATATCTTGTGTCCCGTGGAACAGCAGGACAGGTGCCTGAAACCTGTCCGCGAAATTGGCTGGACTGCCTTCTTCAACATGCGGCCCATCGCCAATGAAGCGGCGGACGACCTGGAAATTGGTGTAAGGCCTTGCCTCCTCCACGACCAGTTCGAGATCAGTCACCGGCGCGATGGCGACCACGGCCTGGTAGAGCTCAGGGTCAACCACCTGCGATTGCAGCGCGGCGTAACCACCATAGGACCAGCCCGCGATGCCCATGCGTTGCGGATCAGCGATCCCCTCTGCCACCAGCCAGCGTCCGGCATCATTCACGTCACCAACAGCAGTTTGCCATTGCTGGAAGCCGTTGCGGCCGAACCATGCTTCGCCATAGCCGGCAGAGCCGCGGAAGTTTGGTTGCAGCACGGCATAACCGCGCGCGGCAAAGAACTGCACGAGCCAGTCGAAACCCCATTCATCGCGCGAGCCCGGTCCGCCATGCGGCAGGACGATGGCCGGCATCGGACCCTCGGCACCTTCCGGCATGGTCAGATATCCGGGAATCTGCGTTCCATCCGCTGCTGGAAAGGTAATTGGCCGCATCGGCACCATCGCGATTTCCATCAGCGGATCGCGCAAAGGCAGCAATGGCGAAAGCGAATTGGTCTCGCGCTCCAGCAGGTATGACATGCCCGGATCGACATCGCTTGAAGCGACGATGAGCAAGGTCTGCTCGTCTGCCGAGGCATCGACGATATCGATCAGCGGATTGCCCGGCAGAGCCGCCTGCAAACGCTGGGCGAGACTGGCAAAATCGGGATCGAGATATTCGATCTGACGCTTTTCCGTAGCATAGCTGACGCCAACCACGCGGCGCTGGCGGCCTACCCGGATAAGCCTGTCGACATCGACATCGGTGCGCGCCAGAACCTCCTCGCGCCGGGCCTCGTCATCCAGTGAGACACGGTAGAGCCCGGTAAAGCCATCCTCTTCCTGAAAGCCGTATGCGATATTGGCCGCGGCATTCACAGCCACCGGGCTGAAACCTGCAAGCCCGCCTTCAAACCTGTGCCAGCTGCTCGAATTGGGCGTGCGATAGTAATATTCCACTTCCCCAGTCAGACGGCCAGCGCTGTTGATCGGACGTCGCACTTTCAGGCGAATATCCCCATGCTCATCCGCCACGTATCGCGTTGCATGTTCGTCGGCGTCCTCAACCGTCCTGCGCCGATTGCGCGTAACATCAACCGATTCCACGCCCAGCCCCGGATCATCATTACCGAGCCGCGTGCCGGCGGTGGTTTCCGCAAGGAATTCCCGGGTCATCAGGATGCGGTTTTCCTCACCCTCCACATCAAGCGCGAGCACGGTGCCGCCATCCTGATAAACACCATAGGAGCCGATCGACCGGCGCGATGTCAGCAGCCGCGGATCGGACCCATCGGTCCCGACCGAAAGCTGCCGGGTGAAGTAGACGGGCGTACTGCCATCGACCCGAGTGATGCCCACCGCTTGACACACCAGCCATTCATTGTTGGCCCAATCGCAATTGGTAAGCTCCGAATTGGCTTCGGTCAGGGCCAATAGTGCCTGTGGCTCTGCCGTGCCATTCAGATCGATGACATAGAGCATTTCGGTCGTGGCATTGTCGGACGTGAGATAGGCAATCTGATTGCCATCCGGCGACAGGCTGATGTCGAGGATTGTCGCGCGCGCACCAAACCGGGCCGCCATCTCTTCTGCGCCCATTTCCTGGGCAAGCACCGGGGTTGCTGCAACCATGGCGATCATGGCAGCAGTGTTTGCCAACATCCTGTTTTTCATAGTCCCTCCTGAATTGAGGGTACTAGATCACATCAGGTCGGCGATGTGTAGTCTCTTCTGAATTGAGCAGCGAATTTCGCGAAAACGCCCTCGCTGATTGCATCGCGCATCGCTTGCATCAAGTTTTGGTAAAAGGACAGATTGTGCTCGGTCACCAGCATGGAGCCGAGGATCTCGCCGCTCTTCTGCAAATGGTGGAGGTAAGCGCGCGAATAGCCGGTGCAGGTCGGGCATGGGCAGCGCGGATCAAGCGGTCCTGAATCCTCGGCATGGCGAGCATTGCGCAGATTGACCGGGCCGTTCCAAGTGAAGGCCTGACCATTGCGGCCAGACCTTGTGGGCAGCACGCAATCGAACATGTCGACACCGCGTTCCACCGCGCCGACCAAATCATCGGGCTTGCCCACGCCCATCAAATAGCGCGGCGCATCTTCGGGCAGCATTGCGGGCGCATAATCGAGCACGCTGAACATGGCCTCCTGCCCCTCGCCCACGGCCAGCCCGCCAATGGCATAGCCATCAAAGCCGATATCGCGCAGTGCCTCCGCCGAACGCGCGCGAAGCCCTTCATCAAGAGCGCCTTGCTGGATGCCGAACAGCGCTGCATTGGCAGCATGGTCGCCGCCCGCATCAAACGCATCGCGGCTGCGCTGCGCCCAGCGCATGGACAGTTCCATGCTGGCCTCGATTTCCGCCATCGGACGGTCAGCGCGGGGGCATTCATCGAAGGCCATCACGATATCGCTGCCCAGCAGGCGCTGTATTTCCATCGAGCGTTCAGGCGTCAGCATGTGTTTGGAGCCATCAATATGACTGCGAAACTCCACGCCTTTCTCAGTCAGCTTGCGCAAATCGGACAGGCTCATCACCTGATAGCCGCCGCTATCGGTCAGAATCGGGCGGTTCCAGCGCATGAATTTGTGCAGGCCGCCAAGCCGCGCCACCCGCTCCGCACCGGGGCGCAGCATCAAATGGTAAGTATTGCCGAGAATGATGTCCGCACCAGTGGCGCGCACATCCTCCACCTTCATCGCCTTGACCGTCGCTGCCGTGCCCACAGGCATAAAGGCAGGCGTGCGAATGGTGCCACGCCGCATGGCGATCTGGCCAGTGCGCGCACGTCCGTCCGTCGCCTTGACGGAATACTCAAATCGGGGGTTCTTAGAAGCCATAGATCAAAGAAAATCGCGTGACGGTGTCGGTGCTGACGGAGCCTTCGGGCGGATTGCTGTCATATTCAATGGTCCACGATAGCCGCGCGCTAAGACTGTCGATGATACTCGCCTCAACCCCGGTGACAGCGCTGAGGCTAGTGTTCGACCCATCGACAATCAGGAGCGCCTCCCCGCCAGTTTCCACGGTGGAGTTGGCGTCCTGCGTCAATTTGATCGAGTCTGACAATTGCCAGTCAAAATCCAGCCCGAACAGGCCAGCGAGTCGGCTGCTGGTGCCGCCATCGACGAATTCGGTCACGCGATAGGCGGGGCCAGCCTTGATGGAGAGCTCCATCGCATCGGTGTCGATTACGCGGTAGCCAAGGCCGCCGGAGACAGCGTAGCGCGCGGAAAATCCCTGCTGCGTGTTGCGCTCAAACTGCGTGAGGCCAAAGGCGAACAGGCGTTCATTGATCTGATAGCGCGGTTCGTAGCGGGCCAGTATCTGTTCGCGTGAGGTCACGCCGTCGGTGCGGCGGAAATCGCCTGACAGGCGCAGGCGGTGCTCCCAATCGATACCCTCGCGCTCCAGCTCCAACGCGGCGGTGATGCCGACTTCATCGGTGTTGCCCGATGCCTGGAAACCGCCAATCTGACCCTGCCCACCCCAATTGCCGAACAGGCCAGCTGAACGGATCGCTTCCTCTTCAGCCGCAGCGGCCTCAGTTGCGAGCAGGGTCTGCTGCGCCTGATAGGCGGCCACCATGGCGTCAATCTCAGCGGCGCTATCGGGAAAAGCCGTACGCGCGGCTTCCACCACTGCGTCAACATCATCGGTATCGCCATTCGCAATCGCGGCGTCGATCATCGCCCGCGCAGCATCCGGCAAGTTTGCACCTTCGGTCGCCTCCTGCGCGGTGGCCGGAGTTGCAACGGCCAGCATTGTAGCGCCAATTAGTGTCCGAAGTCTCATCCCACGCCTGCTAACGTGTCACTCGCGCAACCGCCAGCCCGTCTTGAATATCCATGCGATGATCCCGATGCAAATCATCAGGAACGTCAGTGTGAAGCCAAGCGACACCAGAATTGGGAAATCGGAGGTACCGAGGAACGTCCAGCGCAGGCCGTTGACCAGATAGACCACCGGATTGATCATGGCGACGGTCTGCCATGGCTCGGGCAGGACACTGATGGGATAGAACGTACCGCCAAGGAATGTCAGCGGCATCAGGATCAGCAAAGGCACAATCTGCAGCTTCTCAAACCCGTTCGCCCACAGCCCGATGATAAATCCGAGTAACGAAAAGCTCGCGGCCACCAGCAGTATAAAACCGAAGGCGTAGAACGGATGGACGATCTCGTAATCGATAATCAGCGCTGCTGTGCCGAGAATAATCGCCGCCAGGATCAACGATTTGACCGCCGCAGCTCCAACAAAGCCGATCAGCGTCTCCGCCACGCCCACGGGCGCAGACAGCAGTTCGTAAATCGCGCCGGTGAATTTGGGCATATATATGCCGAAGCTGGCATTGCTGGTGCTTTCGGAAAGCAGAGTGAGCATCAACAGTCCGGGAATGATAAATGCACCGTAATCAACGCCGCCGGGCAGCTCCATTCGGCTGCCGATAGCTGCGCCAAATACCACTAGATAGAGCGATGTCGTGATGACCGGCGACAGGATCGAGCCGAAGATCGTGCGAAACATCCGCATCATCTCGTGCTTGAAGATCGCCACCGCGCCGCGCAGGTTCAGTCCGCCGCTCATACCGCCGCCTCCGCCGGTTTGTCCTCGACAAGATCGACGAAGATATCCTCCAGCGTGCTGTCGCGGATATCGAGACCGGTAAATGTCACACCCTCGCGCGCCATCAGCTGCGCCAATTCCGCCACCTCGCGCTTGCCCTTCCCCGTGCCGTCGCCACCGCGATAGACCAGGCAGGTGCCTTCCTGCTCCAGATGCAACGGATAGCCTGACAGCGCGTCCGGCACGCCGTCCAGCGGTTCAGCCAGCTCAAAATGCGCCTCGGTCCGGCCCAGCTTGGCCATGATCGCGTTCTTGTCATCGACCAGCAGGATCTTCCCCTTGTTGATGACGCCCACACGATCAGCCATTTCCTCGGCCTCCTCGATGTAATGGGTGGTGAGAATAATCGTGACGCCGCGCTCGCGCAGGGCATCAATCTGCCGCCACATATCGCGCCGCAATTCAACATCGACACCCGCAGTGGGTTCATCGAGAAACAACAGGTCGGGGTCGTGCGACAGCGCCTTGGCGATCATCACCCGGCGCTTCATCCCGCCCGAAAGTTCGCGGATTTGCACATCGCGCTTGTCCCACAGGCTGAGGCTCTTGAGCACTTCCTCGATCCGCGCCTCGTCCGGCGGGCAGCCGAACATTCCGCGCGAATAACGCACCTGGCGGATCACCTTGTCGAACATGTCGAAGCTGAGTTCCTGCGGCACCAGCCCGATCCGCATGCGCGCCTCTTTCCAATGACGGCCGGTATCCATGCCGAAAGCGGAAATTGCCCCGCCGGTCGGGCGCACCAAGCCGCACACAGCTCCGATCAACGTGGTTTTGCCTGCGCCATTGGGGCCAAGCAGGGCGAAGATCTCACCGGTCCGGATGGACAGGTCCACTCCATCAAGCGCTTTAACGCCGCCCTTGTAGGTCTTTTCGAGTCCGCGAATGTCGAGAATGCTGTCCATCACCAAGAGATGCCGAGTTTTCGTGCGCGCACCAAGCATTTTCGGTAAACAGCTTGCCCAGCACCAAAACTTGCCTAAAACAACTCAGAGAGGGTCGCAGAAAAAAGTAATTCGCCAATCCATACGGGGGAGATGCGGTGACCTGTCCGACTATCCATGAATTCGCGCGCATGGCCGATGCCAGCTACATCACGAGCCGTGAGCCGCTTGTTCCCAATTACACACGCGTCAGCTGGCGGTCCTTGCCGAGCGGCTTCAAAGGCTCTCGCTTTCAATTGGCGGAGAAAGCCTCCACCTTCTGTGTTGTCGCCTTCGCCGGGACTGACTTTGGCGGCGAGAACGGCACCGATTCCAATGATCTGATGGCCGATGTGGGCTTTTCCGGTGTTGATCCGGGTGTGCTGCATTATATCTCAAGCCCCCTGCTGGCGATGTTCCTCGCTTCTGGGAAGAAGCATCTGGAAAGCCAGATCACCGATGCGCTATCAATGACAGCCCATGCCGCCATGGTGGCAGAGGGACCGCGCAATGTATTCGTGGTCGGCCATTCGCTCGGCGGCGGACTGGCGCAGATCGTGGCGGCGAAGCTGGGCATCAAGGGCATTGCATTCAACGCACCAACAGTCTCGCAGCTGGGATACGACATCAAGCCGCCGTCCAATTTCCTGTCGATCAACCAGTATAACGATCCCGTGTCCGCGGCGACAAAGGCTATCGGCAAGCACCTTGGTGTGCTGAAAAACGTCAACAACGGGACCGACGGCATGGCGGCGCATTCGATGAAAGCGCTGGCGAATTATTTCGGAAGCAGCGGCGGCGCGATCCACGGCAACAAGCGGCCCTGGTGAAATAGTCAGGTAATCTAACCTTCAGGCAGCAACAGGCTGGAATCGCCATAGCTGTAAAAGCGATACCCGCCCGCGATGGCGTGGGCATAGGCGGCCATCATCCGGTCACGACCCATCAGCGCGCTGACCAGCATCATCAGTGTGGATTTGGGCAGATGGAAATTCGTCATCAGCCCGTCAACAGCGCGGAATTTGTAGCCTGGCGTGATGAAAATGTCGGTGTCGGCAGCAAAAGGCTGAATTTGGCCATCTTCATCCGCAGCGCTTTCGATCAAACGCAGGCTGGTGGTGCCCACAGCAATCAACCGCCCGCCTGAGGCACGCGCCGCGTTGAGCCGCGCAGCAGTCTCCGCGCCGATTTGCCCCCATTCGGAATGCATGGCGTGATCGTCCGTATCATCGGCCTTGACCGGCAGAAACGTGCCTGCGCCAACGTGCAGAGTGAGCGTCTCGCGACCGATCCCGCGCTCATCCAGCGCGGCGATTAACTCCGGCGTGAAATGCAGAGCGGCGGTGGGCGCAGCGACCGCCCCGTCCTTTTCGGCGAACATGGTCTGATAGTCGGCGCGGTCGCGTTCATCCGTCGGACGCTTCCCGGCGATATAGGGTGGAAGTGGCATCCGCCCCGCCCGCTCCAGCAGCACTTCGACCGGCTCGTCGCCCTCGAAAGCCAAGGCAAAGGAACCGTCAGAGTGCCGCGCCTCGGCAATGGCAGTGACGCCAGCGCCGAATTCTATCCTGTCGCCTTCATGCAGGCGCTTGGCATTGCGGATAAATGCCTGCCAGCGGCGCAGATCAATCCGTTTGTGCAATGTTGCACCGATGCGCGCCTCGCCGCGTTGGCCTTCGAGCTGGGCCGGTATGACGCGCGTGTCGTTGAACACCAGCACATCGCCGGGTTCGAGCAGATCGGGCAAATCGCGCACGCTGCGGTCGGTGAAAGGAGCATCGCCCTGCGCCACCAGCATTCGCGCGGAATCGCGCGGGCTGACCGGGCGCAGCGCAATCAGCTCCTGCGGGAGAACGAAATCGAAAAGGTCGACGCGCATCGGCCTCTCCTCAAACCAGACTTATTCGGTGAGCGCGTCGTTCAGCATATCGAGCGTGATCGTCTCGTCCGGTCGTTGCGCTTGCGGCATGGCTTGGGGCGCATTGTCCGCCGCGATGGAGGCCTGCAAAACGCGCGTCGGATTGGTGGGTGGCTCGCCGCGCGCAATGCTGTCAACGGCGGACATATTGGAAATGACGCGTCCGAAATTGGTGTAACGACGATCAAGCGCAAAACGCGGATAGAACACGATGAAAAACTGGCTGTTCGCGCTGTTTTCAGCATCGGCTCGCGCCATTGAGACGGTGCCGCGCACATGTGGGAGGAAGTTGAACTCCTCGTCCATGTCAGGAAGCGTCGAGCTGCCCTGCCCCGTACCAGTCGGGTCACCCGTCTGCGCCATGAAGCCATCGATCACGCGATGAAAGATCACGCCATCGTAAAAGCCATCGCGCGTCAGCGTCTTGATCCGCTCAATATGGTTGGGCGCCCATGCAGGCATCAGCCGGATCGCCACGCGTTCCCCGGTCGAGAGATCGAGCAGCAGAATGTTTTCCGGGTCTTCCGCCATGTCGAAGCTGACGCGGATCGGCAGCTGCTGCGCCTCTACATTTGTCGCCTCGGTACTTTCGATAGCAGGTGACAGCGCGATGTCCTGCGCGGCGGCGGGAGCGGAAATTGTCAGGGCGGCGGCGATTGCCGTCAGCGCGAATTGGCGAAACATGTGCATTCCGGGTGTAATTGCTGAAGTAACTGCGTCCTACGGCGAAGCAACTGACAGTTCAATGAACATGTCGGCCCAATCTGGTGAGCACTGTCAATAATCGCCTTTGCGGCCGATGGTCTCAACCCGCTCATCGACCAGCGTCTTGACCTCCGGGCTGACAAAAGGGGCAATGTCACCGCCGTAGATGGCGATTTCCTTCACCAGCTTGGATGCAATGGGCTGGAGCGAAATGTCAGCCATCAGGAAGACAGTCTCAATCCCTTCGTTAATCTGCTGGTTCATGCCCGCCATCTGATATTCATATTCGAAATCCGCAACGGCGCGCAGACCGCGGATAATGACACTGGCACCCTGACTTTCGGCAAATTTCATAAGCAGGGCATCAAATCCGTGAATTTCGACATTGGTCAGACCGAGGCGCGCGATCTCACCTTTCATCATATCCATCCGCTCTTCGGGGGTGAACATGGGGTTTTTGGACGGATTGGTGGTGACGCCGATAATCAGCCGATCAACCAGCTTGGCCCCGCGCCGGATGATATCGGCATGGCCAAGCGTGCATGGGTCGAATGTGCCCGGATAAAGGCCAATGCGTTCAGTCATTACCAGTTCCTCTCCACCACAAACCGCGCGAGCGCACGCAGCATATCCGCCTCCTCACCATGGCTGGCAAGATGGCCGATGGCTTGCTGGCTGAGCGCCTGCGCCTGTTGCCGCGCATCTTCAATTCCCATCAGGGAAACGAACGTGGCCTTGCCGGCGTCGGCATCCTTGCGCAGCGCCTTGCCTGCCAGCGCCTCGTCGCCTTCTTCGTCCAACAGATCGTCGGCAATCTGGAATGCAAGGCCGATATCGCGGGAATAGGCGCGCAGATGCGCTCTGCCCTCTTCCGGCACTTTGCCAAGGATCGCGCCCATTTCTACCGCCGCGCCAAGCAAAGCGCCGGTCTTGAGCTGTTGCAGGCGCGTAATAGTGTGCAGATCGAGTTCGCCCTCGGCATCTTCAGCCGCGATATCCATCACTTGCCCGCCCGCCATGCCTTTGTAACCGCTGGCACTGGCGAGCGCGTGGACCAGCTCTGCGCGGATAAAGGGATCGGTGCTGACCTGCATTCCGCTGAGAATTTCGAAGGCAAGGGCGTGGAGCGAATCGCCCGCCAGCACCGCAATCGCCTCGTCGTACTGCTTGTGCAGCGTCGGCTTGCCGTGACGCATGTCATCATCATCCATGCACGGCAAATCGTCATGGATCAGCGAGTAGACATGGATCGCCTCTATAGCGCAGCCAGCGTAGACAGCAGCGGCGCGGCTGGCGCCGTACATTTCCGCGACTGTCACGAGCAACAAAGGACGCACGCGTTTGCCGCCGCCAATCGCAGCATAGCGCATGGCTTCGATCAATTTGGCGCTGTTATCGTCCGGAACCGGAAGCAGTCCGTCAAACGTATCGTCGATCTCTCGCTGGACTCGCTGGAGCCCGCGTCCGAGCACATCGTCTGCGACTATAAGCCCCATTCAGCCCGCCTCAGCCTTGGCCTGTTTGGGCATCAAAGGGCGCTGTGCCCGTTGGCTTGCCGTCCGGCCCAGCGACGATCTTCTCAATCCGCTCCTGCGCTGCATCAAGCCGCGCCTGACAATGCTGGCGCAGCTTTTCACCGCGTTCGTAAAGATCAATGGATTCGTCGAGCTTGGCCTCGCCGCTTTCCAGCTTGCGGACCACGTCTTCGAGCGAACGCAATGCGTCCTCGAAGCTCAATTCAGCGATATCGGCAGGTGTGTCTCCCATGCGAGTGACCATTGACGCTCGCGGGGCGCAGGGTCAAGCTGCCCAAGCAAACAGCTCACCAGTCAGAAGAGCCTGATGAAGGTCTGCCTTCCCTTATGGTGCTGCAGCACAAAATGAAGTGCAGCGCTTCGACAAGCTCAGCATGAGCGGCTTTGTTAGGGATATCGCGCGCTGAAGGACTAGCGATTACACCAACGCGTAGCTAAGGCGCAGGCCATGTCAGAAATCACTCCCGAAATCGTCGCCCAGCATGGCCTCTCCGAAGAAGAATACGCGCGTGTCCTGAACGGGCTTGGCCGCGAACCCAATCTGGTCGAGCTGGGCATTTTCTCGGTCATGTGGTCGGAGCATTGCTCCTACAAGTCGAGCCGACTGCATCTTAAGAAGCTGCCGACCGAGGCTCCGTGGGTAATCTGCGGTCCGGGTGAGAACGCCGGGATCATCGATATCGGTGCCGGACCTGATGGAAAACCTCAGGCCGCTATCTTCAAGATGGAGAGCCACAACCACCCCTCCTATATCGAGCCCTATCAGGGCGCTGCGACCGGTGTTGGCGGCATCTTGCGTGATGTCTTCACCATGGGCGCACGGCCCGTGGCGAACGCCAATGCGCTGCGATTTGGCCGTCCCGATCATCCTAAGATGAAGCATCTGGTGCAAGGCGTGGTCGCGGGCATTGGCGGTTACGGCAATTGCGTGGGCGTGCCGACCGTGTGCGGCGAAACCAATTTTCACCCCGCCTATGACGGCAATATCCTCGTCAATGCGATGACCGTGGGTGTGGCCGATCAGGACAAGATTTTCTACTCGGCAGCAACAGGCGTAGGCAATCCCATCGTCTATGTCGGCTCCAAGACCGGGCGCGACGGTATTCACGGCGCGACAATGGCGAGCGCGGACTTCGAGGAAGATGCCGAAGCCAAACGCCCAACGGTGCAAGTCGGCGATCCCTTTACCGAAAAGCTGCTGATCGAGGCGTGCCTTGAGCTGATGGCGACCGATGCCATCGTCGCGATTCAGGATATGGGCGCAGCGGGTCTCACCTCCTCCAGCGTGGAAATGGCCACCAATGGTAAGGCGGGCATCCGTCTCGACATGAACAAGGTGCCCTGCCGCGAAGATGGCATGACGCCCTATGAAATGATGCTGAGCGAAAGCCAGGAGCGGATGCTCATGGTTTTGAAACCGGGCAAAGAGGCAATGGCGCAGGCCATTTTTGAAAAGTGGGAACTGGACTTCGCAGTCATCGGCGAAGTCACCGATACGCGGCACATGGTGCTGGAATTCGATGGCGAGGTCGTGTGCGACATTCCGCTCGGCCCGCTCGCAGCCGACGCTCCCGAATATGACCGGCCCTATCTCAGCCGCGAGGATTACACGGCGTGGGCAGGTATCGCCCCAATGACCGACCGGCCCGACAGCGCCGATGTCGGTGCGGATTTGCTGAAACTTCTTGCCAGCCCCAACCTCTCCTCACGCAGCTGGATTGCCGAGCAATATGACAGTCAGGTTGGTGCGGACACGCTCCAGACTGGCGGCGATGCTGGCGTTGTGCGTGTTCACGGCACCAAGAAGGCGCTCGCGATCAGCACCGATTGCACTCCGCGTTATGTCCATGCCGATCCCTATGAGGGCGGCAAGCAGGCGATTGCAGAGGCCTATCGCAACCTTTGCGCAGTTGGCGCGCGCCCGCTCGCCGTTACCAATTGCCTCAATTTCGCCAACCCGCAGCGGCCCGAAATCATGGCGCAATTCGTCCATGCATTGGAAGGCATGGGCAAGGCCTGCAAATATCTCGATTTCCCGATCGTGAGCGGCAATGTCTCGCTTTATAATGAGAGCAAAGCGACCGGCGGCGGCTCTGCCATCCTGCCCACGCCCGCGATTGGCGGCGTCGGGATTATCGATGATTACGATCACATGATGACCATGCCTTTCAAGGCAGAGGGTGAAACGATCTACCTGATCGCGTCTGAGGAATGGGCCACAGCCGACCCCGAACGCTCGCATCTGGGCAAGTCGCTCTGGCTATCGGAAATTCACGGCCGCGACGAAGGTCGCACCCCGCCGACCGATCTGACGCTGGAAAAGGCTGCTGGCGGCATTATTCGCGAACTGATTGCCGATGGGCTGGTCAGTGCGGTGCATGATATCTCCGATGGCGGACTGGCAGTAACGCTCGCTGAGATGGCGATGGCGAGCGGCATTGGTGCTGATGTCAGCGCGAACGAAGAATTCACCGCCGCGCAGTGGTGGTTTGGCGAAGACCAGGGCCGCTATGTCGTGACGGTGCCGGATACCGACGCGTTCAATCGCGCATTGGCCAAGGGCACAGAGAATGACGAGACCGCAGCGGTCGGCATTAGCCGTATCGGGACAACCGGCGGCGACAGCCTGCTGGGCGTTCCGGTGGACGACATGCGCGCCGCCCACCGCAGCTTCTTCAAGGATTGGATGGAGAGCTGACGCTGGCCAGACGAAACAGCCGCACGCCGAGCGCTGCCAGCCAGAGAAGCTGCGCAACATAGGTGAGAATTGCACCTTCAAACTGCATGTCTGTTACGCCCACCACCAGCAGCCCCGCAGACATTGCGCCAACGAACAGGCCAACGCCCCCGATAATGCGCCAATCTGCGCGCCATAGTGCCGCTCCGAACAGCGCGATGCCGGTCCCCGCAGAAATCGCGCCAAGCGTCGCCAGCGCCTGATTCATCTGCCAAGCCAGATCGGTAACGCCCGGTGCGATCTCACCATCGGGATATGCCCACATGGCAGGCACGACAAAGCCATTGATCGTTCCTGCGAGCAATGCGCCTAAAGTGCCAAACACGAAGAATGCCAGCGCCAACGCGGTCAGCAGGTTCCATCCCAGTGCGCGGGCAACCAGCCCAAGGACTGCCGGTTGGATGGCAATTAGCAACAGCAGCGCGCCATGGCTCACCCGGATTTGCGTCGCGGTGTCGTCACCATGCGGGTGGTAATGCATCAGCACAGCTGCCAACACAGCAGCTCCCGCCAATGCAGCTCCGGCCCAGCGCAATGATTGCAGTTTGTCTGTGTCCACGTCTATTCCCCTCATAGTGTGGTGGCGATCTTCGCCAGTTGCCGGGGGATGACAATGGACGATTACAGCGAAAAGTCCGGTAGCCGCCCCAAATCCAGGACCGCAACCCGCGCGCAAATCGTCGGCACGTTCAATCGGCTTATGCTGGAAGGCGATAAGCACCGCCCGCGCGTCGCAGAGATTGTGGCCGAGGCAGGCGTCGCACGGTCGACCTTTTACGACCATTTTGACGGGGTGGAGGCACTATTCGATGAAAGCCTGTCTACTCTGCTTGGCCAGCTTGCGACGTGCCTTGCCGAGGCGGGTCCACAAGAACAACTCGACTGGCTAACGGCACATATTCATGAAAATCGCGAGCGTGGGCGAACACTCCTGTCCGGCCCCGGGGCGGAACGGACCGAAGCGTTATTTGCCCAGCTGGTGGCAGAGCGCCTTGAAGGGCAGCGCGAAGCGCGCCTGCACTCGATCCTGATCGCCGGATCGGTGATCGCAGCGCTAGGCGCATGGGTCACGGGCAAGGTCTCTGCCCATCCCGCCGAGCTGGCCGATCGGCTGCTGCGGACAACGCAGGCAATCTTGCAAAGCTAAGCCCATCGGCTAAGCCGCCCGTATGACCGCCGGTTATTCTGAAACCCCGCTTGCCAAGAAGCTCAACCTGCGTGACGGGCAGCGTGTGTGGTTCGACGGAATGCCAGAAAGCGTGGCTGACGAAATTGGCGAATATGCGCTGGAACTGCATGGGGTCAGTTCGCCGGAAGACGGTGTGGACGCGGCGCATATCTTTGTGACCGATCCGATCTCGCTGCAAAGCAAGCTGGCTGATTTGGCGCAAAATCTCGATCCCAAAGGCCATATCTGGGTGAGTTGGCCTAAGCAGGCGTCCGAAGTTGCGACGCAAGTGGGCGAACATGAAGTGCGCGCCACTGGCCTCGAACTGGGGCTGGTCGACACCAAGAAATGCGCCGTGGATGATATCTGGTCGGGTCTGAAATTCGTCATTCGCAAGGAAAACCGGTGACCGAGAAACACCACCCCTTCCCCGATCTGCCTGCATATTCTGACGAGGAGCGCGTTTCCCGCGCCCGCGCGGCATACGATCAGCTCAAGACGCGCCACTCGTGCCGCGATTTCGCCGCCACACATGTCCCGCGCGAAGTAATCGAGAACGCCATCCGCGCCGCAGGGACCGCGCCCAATGGCGCGAACCATCAACCGTGGCATTTCGCGGTGATTGCCTCGCCCGATAAGAAGCGCGCCATTCGCGAAGCTGCCGAAGCCGAGGAGCGGCGCTTCTACGGCGAGGATGGCGACAAGCCCAAGGCGAGTGAGCAGTGGCTCGACGCCCTCGCCCCCATCGGCACCGACGCCAGCAAGCCCTTCCTCGAAACCGCGCCCTATCTCATCGCCTGCTTCGCCCAGCGCACCGGCGGGATTGAGGAGGACGGCGAAACGCAGAATTACTACGTCAATGAAAGCGTCGGCATCGCCTGCGGGATGTTGATCACGGCGCTGCACGAAGCGGGTCTGGCAACGCTGACGCATACGCCCTCCCCCATGGGATTCCTGCGCGATCTGTGCGGTCGCCCAAAGAACGAAAAGCCGCTGATGATCGTGGTCGCCGGGCTGCCGGGTGAGCATGCAACTGTGCCCGAGCATGCGATCCGCAAGAAACCGCTCAAACAGATTTCCAGCTGGCTCTGATTTCCGCCACTGGCTCAGACAGACTTCAATTCGCGAAGGCGTTGCCAGTCTTGTGCTTGCGTTGCAAAGCCTTGTCGATCTCCCGCTGGATTGCCGCCTGCTCACTCCGCTGACGGTCTCTGTCTGCGGTGTGCGGGCTGGATGACGAGGCGTAGCTGCCATGCGCGTCTCGACCATGCCCGCTATTGGCTGCCGACCATTGGCGGCCCAGCATTGTGGCTGTCTGTATCTCTTGCGCCGTCAGAGACACCGCAGCGCCCGCCCCGGCGGCGGCGGCGGCAGACTGACCTGCACCGAATAGCTGCCGCTGCTTGCGCTTGAAGTCTCGATCAGCTGCCTCACGCATTGCGGCCAATTCCTCATGACCAGGCGGCGTAACGCCCGCCGCCGGATCAAGAGCAGCCGGTTTAGTAGAAACAATCGGATAGGGGATGGGAACCGGGGCGACAGGCGGCGGGACCGGGACCGGCGATCCTGCGGCCGGAGCGGGTGGCGGGCGCAGAGAAGCCGCGTCAATCGCGCCTTCACGGCCAATTGTGCGCAGGAAAGCGGTGAGTGTCCAGGTCTCGCTACGCCGCAGATAAGCTTCAAACAGGCTTTGATCATTCTTGCTCAATGCGCCCCAACCCGGAGTGCCTTTGAAATCCGCAAGCCGCGAATGCCCCATATTTTCAATCATGTCGTGTTCCCCCTCGAACAGAGGACTGCTTAGCACATGATATGGCAAACTGGCAGACGATTGAGTCAGCCTTCCAGATTATCCGGCAATCCAGTCCTTCTCCGGAATTTCCAGCAGCTTGAGCAAGCCCGTCAGATCGCCGTGATCGAGCCAGCCATTGGAGGCCGCGCGCGCTTTGGGCTTGGCGCGATAGGCGATGCCGTAAGTTGCTGCGTTGAGCATCGGAATATCGTTGGCTCCGTCGCCTGCAGCCATGCTGACGGCGGTTTCGCCGTGCATTGCGACCTCCTCTTTCAGCACCGCCTGCTTGGTGGAGCTGTCGGTTATTGGTCCCGTGAGCCCGCCAGTCAGCTTGCCGTTCGCAACTTCCAGGCGATTGCCCACCACACGCTCAAACCCGATTTGCTGCGCCACATCGTCCGCAAAGTGATGGAATCCGCCGGTTACCAATACCGTCCGGCAGCCATGGGCTTTCAACGTCTGCACCAGTGCGCGTGCGCCTTCGGTTGGGCGGATGCGCTCGGCAAGGCATTGGTCGATTGCGCCCTCGTCCAGACCTTTGAGCAGTCCGACACGTTCGCGCAGCGCGCTTTCGAAGTCGAGTTCACCCTGCATGGCGCGCTCGGTAATGCCCGCAACCTTGTCCTTCAGTCCGGCGAAATCAGCGAGCTCGTCGATACATTCCTGCCCGATCATGGTTGAGTCCATGTCAGAGACGAAGACATTCGGCACACGGATCGCATCGCGACCCATAATCGCATTGCTGTGCGGGAAATGCTGGTCGAGCGCGGCGCGCAGGGCACCCATATCGTCGCCCGGACTTTCAATCTGAAGGACATCGCCGCAGAATTCGAGCATCGCCGCGTGGGCAATTGGCACGCTGGTTTCAGCCAATGCAGCAATCAGCCCATCAAGGGCTTTCTCCAAGGTGGACGGCTCTGCTATCAGCCGGGTGATGAGCACTTCATATCCTCCTGCGAACAATCAAGTCGCGCTCATCGCAGGGCCGACCGCCAGCGGCAAGAGCGATCTCGCGGTGCGGTTGGCACAGGCGCTCAATCGCCCCGCTGTAATCATCAATGCCGATAGCGCGCAGGTCTATGCCGATTTGCAAGTGCTGTCCGCTCGTCCATCGCAAGAGGAGATGGCTGGTGTCCCGCACCGCCTGTTCGGCGCGTGGGATGGGGCCCAGCCGTGTTCAGCGGCGGATTGGGCAACAGCAGCAAAACGCGAGGTTGCGGAGGCGCATCAGGCAGGCGCTGTACCCATCATTGTCGGCGGGACGGGCCTTTATGTTCGCACGCTGCTCGAAGGGATCGCACCGATACCGGCCATCGACCCACACGTGCGCGAAAACGTGCGCGCGCTTTCGACTGCGGATGCCTATTCCGCTCTGCAGAATGAGGATCCTGAGCGCGCCGACCGCCTCCATCCAAGCGACAGCCAGCGCATCGCGCGCGCATTGGAAGTTGTGCGGTCCACCGGACGTAGGCTCGCGGACTGGCAGAAGGTCAAAAAAGGTGGAATCGCCGATGTGATCACCCTTGCCCCGCTCGTGCTCCTGCCCGAGCGTGAGGCCCTGTTTGCCCGCTGTGACACGCGTTTTGCCGCCATGCTCGAGAGCGGTGCTGTTGAAGAGGTCGAAGCCTTGCTGGCACGCGCCCTCTCGCCAGACCTGCCCGTGATGCGCGCCATCGGCGTACCGGAAATAGCCGGGTGGCTGCGCGGCGAATTCACCCGCGAGGAGGCGATTGCGCAGGGTCAGCAGGCAACCCGCAATTATGCCAAGCGCCAATACACCTGGTTGCGCAACCAACTTCCAGAAGATTGGAAGCGCGCGCAACCAGAAAATGTCTCTCCTGCTGGTGATTTTGATATTTTATTTCACTAATAAGGCTTGACAGGATATTTTATTCTTCCTATCGCCCCCTCAAGTTCAATCACACAAGGCCCGGTAAGAGCGATCTTGCCGGGTCCGCTATTTCTGGCAGACGGCCAATTACAGGAGCGTAAAGTGTCTGAAGAGCGCAGCGGCGCGGCAATATTGGTCGAAAGCCTCGTGCGGCAGGGTGTCGAATTCGTATTCGGCTATCCCGGCGGCGCGGTACTGCCGATCTATGACGAATTGTTCTCCGATGATCGCATTCGCCACATCCTCGTCCGGCACGAGGCTGGCGCTGCCCACGCGGCAGAAGGCTATGCCCGCTCAACCGGCAAACCCGGCGTTGTGCTTGTCACCTCTGGCCCCGGTGCAACCAACGCGATCACCGGCATTGCCGATGCCTTTATGGACTCGATCCCGATGGTGGTCATCACCGGGCAGGTGCCGACAACTCTGATCGGCACCGATGCCTTCCAGGAAGCCGACACGGTTGGTCTGACGCGGCACTGCTCGAAGCATAATTACCTTGTCAAAGACCCTGAAGACCTTGCAGCAACTGTCGAAGAAGCCTTTGAAATTGCATTGTCTGGGCGCCCCGGTCCGGTGGTCATCGATATCCCGAAGAACGTGCAGATCGCGACTGCCAGGCTGGCCGATGGCGCGGCAGAGCGGCGCAAGCGCTATACTCCGCGCACCGTGGCCGCGGCGGACGAGATTGCTGAAGCGGTGGAAATGATCGCCAACGCCGAACGTCCTGTGTTCTATACTGGCGGCGGGGTCATCAATTCCGGCCCGCAAGCGAGCGAATCGTTGCGCCAATTCCAGCAATTGCTCAGCGCCCCGCTCACCTCCACCCTGATGGGACTAGGTGCATTCCCTGCCGATCATCCCGACTGGCTTGGAATGCTGGGGATGCACGGCACTTACGAAGCCAACATGGCGATGAACCAGTGCGACGTGATGATCTGCATCGGCGCGCGTTTCGATGACCGGGTGACCGGGCGGCTTGATGCCTTCGCCCCCAATTCAAAGAAAATCCACATCGATATCGACCGCTCGAGCATCAACAAGCTGGTGCCAGTCGACATTGGCATCGTCGGCGACTGCGGACAGGTGCTTGACCAATTGGTTTCCGCTTGGGGCGACCGCAAATCGCGTGATCTGGGCGAATGGAAAGCGCGGATTACCGGATGGAGAGCCCGCAACAGCCTCGCCTACCCGGAAAAATCCGACACAATAATGCCGCAACTCGCGGTCGAGCGGCTGTTTGCACTCACGAAGAACCGCGACCCGATCATCACCACCGAAGTGGGCCAGCACCAGATGTGGGCGGCACAGTATTTCGGCTTCATGGGCCCGAACAAATGGCTCACCAGTGGCGGCCTTGGGACGATGGGATACGGCCTGCCCGCCGCCATTGGCGCGCAATTGGGCAATCCGGACAGCCTGGTGATCGACATTGCGGGTGAAGCAAGCATTCAGATGAACATTCAGGAGCTCGGCACTGCCAGCCAGTTCCGCCTGCCGGTCAAGGTTTTCATCCTCAACAATGAATATATGGGCATGGTCCGCCAGTGGCAGGAATTGACCTACGAAAGCCGCTATTCGAACAGCTATTCCGATAGCCTGCCCGATTTCGTGCGACTCGCCGAGAGCTATGGCTGGAAGGGCATCCGCATTACCGAGCAAGCTGGGCTGGATGCAGGCATAGAAGCAATGCTGGCGCATGACGGGCCGGTGATCGTCGATTGTCAGGTGTCGAAAGACGCCAATTGCTTCCCGATGATCCCATCGGGTGCGGCGCATACTGAAATGCTGCTTTACGGCGACCTGGTCGAAGGCAGTATGGACGACGAAGCCAAGGCTTTGGTGTAGGGGCTGTCACGAAATGAAAATCGAACATCGCAAAGCTGAGCGGCATGTGCTCACCATTGTCGTTGACAATGAGCCAGGCATTCTCGCCAAAATCACCGGCCTGTTCACCGCGCGCGGTTACAATATCGACAGCCTGACCGTGGCCGATATTTCGGAAGATCACGCGATCAGCCGGATTACCATCGTTACCGGCGGCCCGCCGCAGGTCATCGATCAGATCATGGCGCAGCTTGAACGACTGGTGCCGGTCCACCGCGTCATCGACCTGAGCGATGAAGGTCCGCATGTCGAACGCGAGTTGGCGCTGGTGAAGGTGCAAGGAACTGGCGAAACCCGCGTTGAGGCGCTGCGAACCGCGGAAGTCTTCCGTGCCAGCGTGGTCGATACGACGCCTGAGAGCTTCGTGTTCGAGCTGACCGGTTCATCCGACAAAATCGACAGTTTTGTGGTGCTGATGCGCGGTCTGGGGCTGGTCGAAGTCGGTCGTTCGGGCGTAGTCGGCATGATGCGCGGAAGCGAAGGGTCATAATGGAATATCTCAACCCGGCATTCATGCTGCTGATGGCAGCCGCCCTCGCCGCAATTACTGCCTGCGTGCATTCCATCCTAGGCGAACAACGCCTCATCATGCCGCTTTTGGCCAGTGACGCCCCGCCGATGCAAAATTCGCTCGCCCGCCAAATAACGCGCTTTGCATGGCACTGGACGACTCTGCTGTGGCTAAGCGTCGCCGCCGTGCTCGCTTTGGCCGCCTATGGCGATATTGATGCCCCGTGGCTGATCTTCGGCATCGGGGCGATACACTTCGTCGCTGGAGTGGCCGACGGTATTTATACGCGCGGACAGCATATCGGCTGGCCGCTCATCACCATCATCGGGGGGCTGGTGCTCCTCGCCTACTATTTGACCCAGACCCAATAGGACGGACCCATGAAAGTCTATTACGACGCCGACGCCGATCTGAACCTCATCACCGACAAGACGATAATTATCGTCGGCTATGGCAGCCAAGGTCATGCCCATGCGCAAAACCTGCGCGATAGCGGCGTGAAGAATGTGAAAATCGCCCTGCGCGAAGGCTCCGCGACTGCAAAGAAGGCCGAAGCTGCCGGATTTGAAGTCGTTTCCAACACGCAAGCCGCTCAGCAGGCCGACATTCTGATGATCCTTGCGCCGGACGAATATCAGGCCGCGATCTGGGCCAATGATCTCAAGGGCAATATGAAGCAGGGCGCAGCGCTCGCCTTCGCGCATGGTCTCAACGTGCACTTCGGCCTGATCGAACCGCCCGCCGATATCGACGTTATCATGATCGCGCCAAAGGGGCCGGGTCACACGGTCCGCAGCGAATATCAGAAGGGTGGCGGCGTGCCTTGCCTGATTGCCATCGATCAGGATGCAAGCGGCAATGCGCATGACATCGCGCTCGCTTATGCCAGCGGCGTTGGCGGTGGGCGTAGCGGCATTATCGAGACCAATTTCCGCGAGGAATGCGAAACCGATCTGTTCGGCGAGCAGGCCGTTCTGTGCGGCGGAGTCACCCACCTCATTCAGGCCGGTTTCGAAACGCTGACCGAGGCGGGTTACGCACCGGAAATGGCCTATTTTGAATGCCTCCACGAAACCAAGCTGATCGTCGACCTGCTGTATGAAGGCGGTATCGCCAACATGCGTTATTCGATCAGCAACACGGCGGAATATGGCGATATCACCACTGGGCCGCGTATCATCACCGAAGAGACAAAGGCGGAAATGAAGCGCGTGCTGGAAGATATTCAATCGGGCCGCTTCGTGAAGAATTTTGTGCTCGACAACCGCGCCGGCCAGCCCGAGCTGAAGGCCGCTCGCAAGCGTGCCGAAGCGCATCCGATCGAGAAGACAGGTTCTCAACTGCGCGCCATGATGCCGTGGATTACTGCGAACCAATTGGTGGACAAGGACAAGAACTGATCGCGAGCTTGCGAGAGTCCCAGCGCAGGCTGGGACCTCCTCAAACGAGGTGCCGGATCCTGGAGAGGCCCCAGCCTGCGCTGGGGCTTACGAGCATTATTCCACCATACCGAATTCCGGTCTGGACCTGTTAACCATTACCGACTAGCATCACCGCCATGAGCACGGCTTACAGCCTAATCCTGCTTCGACTTACACGCCCTTAGGCGTGCCCGTTACCCTGCGCCATGCAGGGAACTCGCCTAAGGGCTTTCACATCACACAATGAATTTCGCGTCAGGCCACTTGCCGAGCGCAATTTAGTCGAACAAGGCTGTTTCCCGATGCCAATGATCTCCAATCCGTCCACCAAATATCGTGCATTTCCGCAGGTTGATCTGACTGACCGTCAGTGGCCATCACGCACGATCACTGCCCCGCCCCGCTGGCTTTCCACTGACCTGCGCGATGGCAATCAGTCGATCATTGATCCGATGGACCGGGTCAAGAAGACCCGCTTTTTTGATCTTCTGGTGGAAGTTGGTGTGAAGGAAATCGAAGTCGGCTTTCCCGCTGCAGGAGAGACTGAATTCGGCTTCATCAGCTGGCTCGTTCAGTCTGGAAGAGTGCCTGAGGACGTGGTGGTGCAAGTGCTCACCCAATCGCGCGAAGACCTGATCAAGCGCAGTTTTGAAAGCCTTGAGGGCGCGCATTCGGCCATCGTCCATCTCTACAATGCCGTCAGCCCGGCATGGCGCGACATCGTCTTCCGCATGAGCCGCGATGAAGTGCGCGAGATCGCAGTGAAGGGTGCGCAGATGCTGGTCGATGAAGCGGCGAAGCGTCCGGACACCAAATGGCATTTTGAGTATTCGCCCGAGACGTTCTCAACCGCAGAGCTCGATTTCAGCCTCGAAGTCTGTGAAGCGGTGATGCAGGTCGTCGGTCCGACGAAAGACTGGCCAATCATCCTCAACCTGCCCGCCACGGTGGAAGCGGCAACGCCCAACATCTATGCCGACCAGATCGAGTATTTCTGCCGCAATTTGCCCAACCGGGAAGCGGCGGTGATCAGCCTGCACACACATAACGACCGCGGCACTGGCGTCGCGGCGGCAGAGCTTGGCCTGATGGCAGGCGCGGACCGGGTGGAAGGCTGCCTGTTCGGCAATGGTGAGCGGACAGGCAATTGCTGCCTCGTGACCGTGGCGCTCAACATGTACACGCAAGGCGTTGATCCCGGCCTCGATTTCTCCGACATCGACCGGGTGATCGAGACGGTGGAATATTGCAACGAACTGCCCGTGCATGAGCGCCATCCCTATGGCGGCGAACTTGTCTTCACCGCCTTTTCCGGGAGCCATCAGGACGCGATCAAGAAGGGTTTCGAGGCGAACGAGCAGCAGAACGACACGCACTGGCGCGTCCCCTATCTGCCCATCGATCCCGCAGACCTTGGCCGCAATTACGAGGCTGTCATCCGCGTCAATTCGCAGAGCGGCAAGGGTGGGTT
>Ga0209121_10000857_pt1 | contig 32607 bp, 27 predicted proteins | sample Cruoilmetagenom3_FD_187292 | JGI IMG/M metagenome (GOLD analysis project Ga0209121, IMG submission 187292) | Oil polluted marine microbial communities from Coal Oil Point, Santa Barbara, California, USA - Sample 3 (SPAdes) (version 2) | ecosystem: Environmental > Aquatic > Marine > Oil seeps ... | reverse complement strand
AAGTTAATGTGGACTTCCCATGATCTATATGCCCTATCGTCCCTATGTTTACATGTGGCTTCGTCCTCTCGAACTTCTTCTTTGCCATTTTTACCTCCTGTATTTTCTAATCTATCTTTCCTTTCTTTAAAAGCCCACGACCGGGCTTGAACCGGTGACCTCATCCTTACCAAGGATGCGCTCTACCACTGAGCTACATGGGCATGAGCGGGAGACGGGGTTCGAACCCGCGACAAACGGCTTGGAAGGCCGTTACTCTTCCTACTGAGCTACTCCCGCTTATGGGGAGGGGCGGATTCGAACCACCGAAGGCTTTGCCAACGGATTTACAGTCCGTCCCCTTTGGCCACTCGGGAACCTCCCCAAAACTTTCAACAAGCTGGTGGAGGGATTTGAACCCCCGACAAACTGATTACAAATCAGTCACTCTACCCCTGAGTTACACCAGCACAGTTTTAATATAATAAAAAACTATCCTTTCTCAATCCTGGCGAAGGGTTTCTTTTCTATCCGTTTTATCTCTGGAGCAGAGCGGATTTGAACCGCCGACCTCCTCCGTGCGAGGGAGGTGCTCTTCCAATTGAGCTACTGCCCTTTTTAATATATAAAATATCTTTCATTTGTCAACCCTAAACCCTATTTTTAACAGCAGGATTATAGTGATTTTAATATTCTCAATCTAACTTCATCCTTGACAATTCTGCATAAAGAATTTATAATTTTATATGCAAATATATAAATGGACAACAGGGTTGTTTTTGGTTTTCTACATTACTCTTATATTTTATCCAATTAACATATCTATATGGATTCCATGTATTTTGTTAGCCTTTCTCTTTTTAGTAATTACGCAATTTGAAAATATCCCCTTTTATCTATCCCTCTGTGGGGTGGCATTCTTCGCCCAAATGGCGGGGGGTCCAGCTTCACTTCTTTTCTTATCGTATATTCCCGCAGTATTTATGCTGAGGGAAAGGGGTCTCAGATTAAAGAGCTGGTGGTTGATTTTACCTCTATTCCCTCTAATAACGAATCATCAATTCATACCATATCTAATAATCTATGGTTCGGTATTTTTAACCTACTATTGTGGGAGAAAGAGAAAAAAGTCCAAAGAGAAAGATAAAATTGAGACAGCGACAGGGTTTGAACAAAAAAGGGTCAGGGAAAGCATAACAGAGAGTAGGAATTTTCCATCTGAATTATCAGATAAATTTCAGAACACACTAATCTCAACAGTCGATCTAATATTCGGGCTATTTGAACCGTATAGTGCTATTATGCTAATGAAAGAAGATAAAAGTGATAGCTTTAAGGTGCAAATTGCGAAGAGCAAGGGAAGTGTTAAGGTGAACGCCTCTATTGAAAAGGGTCCTCTTTCTTGGTTTTACAACAATTCAGGAATACTTGTTAACAATGAGTATAATAACTCTTCAACTAATCTTGGTTATTACAAAACAGATGAATTTATAAAATGCTTCATAGCAACTTCCATTGAAATTAACGACCAGATTAAAGGTATCATTGTGATAGACAGACGAGAAAGAATTCCATTTGACAAAAAAGACAAAGAAATACTCAAAAGCGTCTCCAAGAATTTATCAACCTTATTCTCCCTCTATCGATATATGGATGCTTCAATGCTTGAAGCCTTCAGATTTCACTCTTTATTAAATCTCACAGAAAGGGTTGCTGGAGAGATCCAACTGGAGGAAGTCAGAGCAAGCATATTCGAAACCATTAAAACCAGTTTCCAAAATGTATGGGCAATTTTCCTTTTAAAGGAAGGGAACGAACACTATATAACCGAAGAGGATGGAAGGAGATATTCTCGACCAATCAGAAATAGTATTATAGCTTTAGCCCTTAAGAAAAACATCTCACTTTGCAAGGAGGATCTCACTCGTGAAATTAAGAGGCCAATTTTGCTCCCTGAGGAAAGAGATTTTGGGGCGAAATCCTTACTATTTTCACCTTTTAAAGGCAATGTAGAAGGGGGTATTCTTCTCCTATCAGGAAAGAGCTGTAAATTTGACAAAAAGGACCTTATGGTCCTCAACTTAATTTCGGACGTAGCTGCCTCATCCGTGGAAAAGGCTATTCTATACGACCATGAAAGGGAAAAGGCAATTAGGGATGGTCTAACAGGTACTTATAACCACCGATTCTTTCAGGAAATGATGGTTAATAAAATCGCAGATGCAAAGCGTAACGAAGATTCCGTTTCACTACTAATGCTTGACATAGATAATTTTAAATTAATTAACGATAGATTTGGACACCAGAGCGGAGATTTGGTTCTTAAGAAAATTGGAAAGTTAATGAAGGAAAGGATAAGAACTTCCGATATTATAGCAAGATACGGGGGGGAGGAATTTGCAATTATACTTCCAAAAACCTCTGCAGAAAAAGGCTATAAACTAGCCGAAATTCTAAGAACAACGATTGAAAATACCATATTTACCTCACCAGAGGGAATTAATTTCCATGTAACCGCATCCATAGGCGTATCTGAATACCCTGTACATGCAGACAACAAAGATAATCTCGTGGCTTCCGCAGATCGAGCTTTGTATACTGCAAAGGAACAGGGAAAGAATCAAGCAGTCATTGCTGAATATTGAAAACTAATCTTGCTGGTAGGCATATCACAGAATCTATCTCTTACTTGACTTGATTTTTATTTTTGTTATAATTATTTATAAATAATTATGTTCAGTTTAGAAGATAAATACAATATAATTGATAAAGCTCGACGAGTCGCTTCCAGAAGTGATCCCTCAAAAGCTATAAAAATACTAAAAGATGCTCTTACCCATGAGGAATCAGATCTTCCATTAATGCTCGAAATTATGCATACATACCATACAATGGATAAATTGAATGAAGTAATTGTGTGGGCAAAAAAGGCAGAAAAACTCTCTAAAGAAGCCTCTAGAAAGGTCTTAAGCGAAATGGAAGATCTTTTTTACGGGAGGGGAAAACCTGATCAATTGGCTGAATACCTTATGGAGAAAAAAACTGAGGAAGGCAAATTTGAAGAGGTTGCTGAATTATTTGAGGGAATGGGTAAAGAATCTACGAAGGGGTTCCTAAAGCGAGAAGAAAATATTGTAAATAACATCCTCAATCATAAGGAGAAATACAGCCCAAGGGATTTTACTCATCTTTATCTCTTCAGTATTATAAACGAAGGTAAAGATAGCAATCACACAGTAGAAATCCTTAAAAAGATAATAGAAAAAAAGCCTACAGAGACGGAAAGGGTTATTCAAGAAATGAGACGGGCAAATCAAGAACACTATGGTGATGAACGGCTTCTCCTCGGTTTGGGTGAGATTCTGCTTAAAAATAAGAAATACAAGGAGGGAATTTCAAAGATCAAAGATGCTATGAATAGAAATGAAAATCTGCAGGAAGAAGTAATACTGATTCTTTCACCTTTCAAGAGTGAATCCAGAGAAGTCCTTGATTATTTGGGTGAACTATTAATAGAATCAGGAAGGGAAAAAGAAGCCTTAGAGCTTGTCGAAACGATTGGAACAGACGAAGCAATAAAAAAATATTATAGGATGGTAAAGAAGAATCCCAACAATCCTGTTATCCACAAGGAATTAGCTGAATCTTATCTTAAAAAGGGAAGGTATTCTGAAGCTTTAAAGGAATTTCTCTCATCCGTTGAAATATCCCCAGATGAAAGGATAGGGGAGAAAGTAAGAGAAATTCAGGATGATTTACCCCATGAACTTGATAACTATCTATGCCTCTCCACTATTTATAAAGAAATAGGATGGATAGATGACGCAGTTAAAACCCTGCAGAGAGGTTTTGAATCTTTTCCATCTAACTCTTCTGATATACTGGAAAATTTGAATCTTATACTTAAGCAGTCGAGAGAATCCTTTGAAGGTTTATTGTTAAAGGCAAAATTACTTTCGAAAGAAGGAGACATTGATCAGGCCCTTAATATATATAAAAAACTGGTTTTAAAACAGGATGGATTGGAAAAAGTAAAAGAGGGATTGGTTCAACTCAAAAATGAGAATCCTCTTAATACAAAGGCAAAACTTATTTCTTTAATGCTTCAAATCCCGGAAGACCTGGAGGAGACCTCTCGAGAGGTAAACTTAATTCTCTCTCAGGATGTTAACTCTATACCCTTTATGCTTACCGCATACGACAGTTGGGCAAGATCAAAACCAGAATTTGCTCCACAATTCCTCAAATTTTATGAATCTTTAGATAAAGAAAATTTCCCACCATTTGCATACTCCTTTGCTCTGGCTGAGCTAAATAGGATGGTCGGCAGTTTTGGGGATGCTGAAAAACTTTACATTGAATCTTTAGATGAAGAACCGGGCAGGTTCAATTTTCTCCTAAACCATCTCCAGAAATATAGAGAAAAACCGGCAATCAGAAAGATTATTTCTTCTCTTTATTTCCATAGAGGAGAATACAAAAAGGGAAGTAAGGAAATCAAAAGTGTTGCAAAGCAATTTCCTGGATATTCTAACGATATTATCACTTTTCTAATAAACGAAATTAAATCTAATAAGGATAACAAAATTCTCATCCAAACCCTTACAGAAATCCTTATCCAAAATCAATACTACGATGAGGCAATCAAATGGGGAACAAAGCTTCTTCCGACCATCGAACTTGAAGAACAAAGTAATTTACTACTTCTTCTTGCGAAGGCGAACTCTGAGATAGGCAATTATTCAGAATCTTCAATTTTGGCACGAAAAGCCGTAAGCATTGACAGTTCACTATTAGATAAGGCAATAGCAATCTTTGAAGAAATTAGAGAAAAAGCCCATCTTGAACCTGATATACTGATGTCACTTTATGAATTATACAAGAAAAAGTTGAATATAAAAAAGAGTATTACATGTCTTGAAGAAGTAATAAACCAAGAACCATCGATGGCAAATATAATTGCGGACGAATACGAAAAACTGATAGAGATCGCACCGATAGATGCACCTCTCAGAATCCATTATGGGAAGACAAAACTTTTGATGGGTGACGAATCTGGAATCTCTGAAATAGAAAGGGGATTGCGTTTTGATCCAGAACTCAAAAACTCTGTTCTGGAACTCCTGGAAGGTATAAAAGATCCAGAAATAGAAAGCAAATCAAACCTTTTGAGAGCAGAGATTCAAAAAGATCTAGGAAGAGAAAAAGAAGCAGTTCAAAATTTCATTGAATCATATTGGAAGAATGAAGATAAAAGAGAAAAAGCAATTAAAGGCATTGAAAGTCTATTTCCCACAATTGAATTAACAAAGGAACTTGCAAGCAAACTATTTAGCGTCTATCATAATGAAGGACGTAATAACCGCCTTGCTAACCTAGTTGATTCTTTCTTTGACGGTTCAAAAGAAAGAGGCAAATATCTAATAAGAAAAATAGAAGAATCCTTTAAAGATAATCCACCTCTTCCACTCCAGATAGCTCATGCAACCATACAATACCAAATAGGGGAAAAAGAGAAAAGTGCAAAAGAGATGAAAGATTTGCTCGAAAGTTTTCCAGAAGTCGCTTACAAACTGAGGGAAATTGTTAATCCAGAGGATTCTTCTTTTCTCCCCCTTCTCATTCAGATTAATTTAGAACTTTCGGATTGGAATGCAATGATTCGTTATATAAAACAACTGGATTTGAAGGATCGGCTTCAGTTCTACGAAAAACTCCTCGATCGAAATCCCAATTACCCGGAAGCAATAAAAGAGGCTGGCTATCTCCACTTCATCTTAGAAGATTATGATAAGGCAAAATTCTACCTCAGCTCTCTTCCATCTCCGGAAAGAAGAGAAGAGATTCTCCTCTGGTTTCTTGGGGAAGATAGAGAAGCAAGCTTTGAGGAAATAGAGGATTTACGGATAAAAATTCTCAATGATATGGCCAAAATTACAGAATCTCCTGAGAGACGTGCCTATTTATACACACAATTGGAAAAATACGAAGAGGCATATATTGAAATCCAGAAAGTAAGGGGAGACAAAAAAGAAATTCTCGTGAGCTTGATCCAGTTAAAGATAGGCAATTATACAGGAGCTTATCAAAGACTCTCAAGATTAGAACAAACAGAAGATGTGAAAAAACTCAGAGTGTTTGCTGCTCTTTTTAGTGGTAACCCCGAAATTTCTCTTGGGCTGCTTACTGGAATAAAAATGGAACCTGCTCGGAAAAATAAATATATCTCTGCCATACTTAAGGATTCAGCCAGGAAGTATAGAAGTATAAAACCCCTCATCAGGAGGTAAGAGGATGGAAGAGGAAAAAAATGAGATAGAAATTTTAAAAAAAGGTTTGCAACAATTCAATCAATCAAGGCATAATGATTATTACGAACTCGAGACTCTGCTCGATCAAAGCTTGAACAAAATAACCTCTTTCCTTGAAAATCAACCTATTGAATTAACAGAAAAAATTAACAAGTCTTTCGATTCGTTAAAATCCGAATTCCTATCAAAGATTGATGAAGTATCCAATATTAATAAAGAAAAACTCCTCTCACTCCAAGAATTGATAAACACAAAAATAGACGATACTATCGATGTAATTAGCGATGGAGTCTCTCATATAGGAGAATCACTTGAGAATGTGGGGGGCTCATTAAGAGAAGATCTGGCTGTAATCAAAGGAGAATTACAGAAAAATACCAAAAAAATGGATCAGCATTTGAAAAAATTAACAGATGAACTGGAAAATATCCCTGAGGTGATTCAAACATATATTCAAGAATTTAAGGAGGAAAGAAAAGAATTTGAATTAAGGAGAAAAAAAGAAGAGGCGCGGTGGCTCAACGACTTAGCTGTCAAGAGTTTTTATGCAGGAAGAAAGGAGCTCGCTATTCGCAAATTGAAAGAGGCTTCTCGTTTAGATGATTCATCCCTTGAAATATTGACCAACCTTGGAATCGCTCTTTCAAGGGAGAGTAAAAATGAAGAAGCTCGGGATACATTTGCCAAGGTATTGGAAAAAGAACCAGAAATGACGGAAGCATTGACAGGAATGGGACTCGTCCTATTCAACCAGGGAGATATAGACGGTGCAATTGAATTGTTTAAACAAGTTAGTGAAAAGGATGAAAGTTTTGCCTCGGCTTATGCAAATTTAGGGTTTGCATACGAAAGGAAAGAGATGATTGATAAAGCAATTGAAAATTGGGAAAAAGCCCTTGATCTGGATCCAACAATAATTGATATCAAGGAAAAACTTTCATTGTACAAGGAAAGGAGGGTTGATGGCACAGGAGAAATCTCCGTTTGAAGAGATATTTAAAAGGGAAGAGGAGAGACAAGAAAGTAAGAAAAAGGAAGAAGAGAGTATTCTGAATGCTCTAGATAAAGAAGAGAAGAATGTTTTAGGTAAATCGGAAGAAGTTAAAATAGAAGAGGGTGTAGAAGGAGCATATTCCGAGGAAGACCGATATCGAAATCTTGTGGATAATCTCTTAGAAAGCCACTACTTTGATGAAGCAATCAAGATTATTAGCGAAATGAAGGCAAAATTCGGTTTTTAACTTTTTCTTTTTTATGATACTTAAATGTTGGATATACCAGAAAAAAACTCAATATTTGCGATTACAGACACACATTTCTGTGATACTTCAAGCAACCAGGAAATCAAAGATTTCTTCTTATTTCTTGAACTAGTAAGAGAAAAAGGCGATAAGTTATTCCTTCTTGGTGACATTTTCGATTTTTACTTTGAGTACAAATCGCTATTGCCAAAGAGTTTTTTCGAAATTTTCTGCGAGTTAAAGAAAACATCAAAAGAAGGGTTGGAGATTCATTACTGGCCAGGGAATCATGACTTCTGGGTGGGCGATTTTGTTCGAAATTTAGGCATTATTATTCACTCAGGACCTGAAATTATTAATATTGGAAACAGGAAAATACTCGTTCAGCATGGTGATGAAATGGATTCTAAGTTCATGCTAAAAGTTCTCCTTAAAAATAGAGCTCTAAGGACTATTTTTTCCTGGATACACCCTGAGGCAGGGTTTGCTCTTGCAAAAAGGATATCAAGATTTTCAAGGACCAACTCAAAAAGAAATAATCTGAACTCAGGTCAACTCAAAAACTACGCAGAAAAGAAATTTAGAGAAGGTATTGATGCAATTCTTATGGGACATCTGCACCTACCATATTTTTACAAAAAGGATGATAAGATCCTTGCGATACTCGGGGATTGGCTTCATTATCGTTCATTTGGAATTATATCAAATGGCAAGATATCCCTCAGGCGATTTAACCAATCTCCAAGGTGATAAACCCCATATTTGAAAGTTATCTGTAAGATTTTCCCTTTCTTAGATTCATTTATTTCCTCCCAAACTCGAAGTCTACCCTTCCTCAGATCATTCATTAATTCCTGTAAATCTCCAAATGGGAAAGAGTCCTTTCCCATGCAGTTAGCGCATTGCGCACCACCTTTTCTGATATTGAAGAATTCCACATCCCTCGAACCACAACAAACACAAGAATTAAGCTTGGGAGATACACCGCTTAGGTGGAAAAGGGAGAGAAGAAAATATACAAATACTTCCTCTTTGAAACCTCTATCAAGGAAGGTAAGAGACCTCTTTTCCAGTCCAAAAAGACCGTCCTGAGGATCAGGAATTTTTTCACCTACACAGGCGAAACCCCAACCTATATTCAATCTATAAAGATCATTCTTGAGGGATAAATAGGGTTCTATCATGGTAGCCTCCTTTAGAATCCCAATATCTCTGTCGGGTTTTATATAATATACCACCTGAGAAAGGTTCAAAGGTTCTATATCCCCACCAAACTGTGAATTGGTTCTCCGAGCCCCTTTTGCTACAAGAGAAATTCTCTTCGAATCCTGGGTAAGTATGTGGATTATCTTACTTGAATTACGATAATCAAAACTTCTAAGAACAATTGCATCTTTTCTCTTAATCATAATTTATTGATATAAGATTACCTTGAAAAAATCAGCATATTCTCGGGAGTTGATCTCCAACCAAACGATCAAGAATCCTTAAACCCCCTATGACTGTTTCAAGAACAACTAAGCCCTCATTCTCTTTTGTTATCTCACCTATAATAGATGCTTCTCTTCCCAGGGGATGCTTTTTCATCCTCTTAAGGACTGACGATGCGGTTTCTGGTGAAACTACCAGCAAAACCTTGCCTTCATTTGCAACAACTAGAGGATCAAAGCCAAGTATCTCGCAGAATCCGGATACATTATCGTGAATTGGGATATCTTCCTCGAGAATTTTGATTCCATAATCTCTTCTTTCAGTAATTTCGCATAAGACACTGGAAAGACCTCCCCTCGTTGGATCCCTCATAAATTTAATCCCCCCTTCAGGAAGAATTTCACTTACCAGGTCCCACAAAGGAGCACAATCACTTCTGATATCTGTTTCAAAACCCTCCCTCTTGCTCATTACTGCAAGACCGTGTTCACCAATAGGTCCATTTATGATGATTTTATCACCAATTTGGATATTCGAAGTGGATATATTGATCCCTTCATTAAGTATTCCAATGCCTGCTGTATTGATAAATAATTGATCTGCACTTCCTCTCCCTACAACCTTTGTATCACCTGTTACTATCTTTATCCCTGCTTTTCGAGCAGCCTCTGCCATTGAAGCTGTGACTTTATCAAGGGTTTCCCAGTCAAAACCTTCCTCTATAATGAAGGAACAAGAAAGATATAGAGGTTTTGCACCCATCACAGATAAGTCGTTTACCGTACCATTCACTGCAAGTTTACCAATGTCGCCTCCTGGAAAGAATAAGGGATTTACAACATAAGAATCTGTTGTAAAACAAAGTCTATTATCCCCTGTTGAAGATAGGATAGCCGAGTCCGTAAGTTCATTCAGAATCTTATTGCTGAATTTCTTAGCGATTAATTCCTTTATCAGGGAAGCCATTGCCTTTCCACCACCCCCATGGGAAAGTAATATTTTCTTCATTTATCTATCTCCAGTCTTTGTATAATACAATCATCACCTCTTAAGATTTCAAGATTATGACTCCCACACTTCGGACATTTAAGTATGGGGAAAAAATGATCTAATCCAGAGGTCTCAAGAGTTCCTTCATAGCCGCATCCTTTGCATTTTATTAAGCCGCGGATTCTGTTGAGAACAACCTCTGTTGACTTACCAAGCTCAGTTTCAGATAGCATTTGATTAAGCCAGAACTCCATCTGCTCTTTTTCAAGAAGAGTGAATTCCCCCAAACCTATTTCAAGTCGAAGGATCTCTTTAGCTCCTTCTTCCTGGGAGACCTCAATGACCCTTTGGACAATATTCTTTACCGTGGTAAATTCATGCACTGGATAAGTTTATCCACTCCTTCTCCTGTTATGCCGTTTGTCCCAATCATCCGTGCATCAGGATTTAGTTCTTTTAGATCTTCTTTTAGACTCTCAATGGAGACCTTCATAGCATCTCTGAGGTCAATTTTATTTATTGCAACGAGATCAGCTCTCTGAAAAGTATATGGATGTTTCTTTACTATATAAGGACCCTCAGTTACAGAAGTCACCACTAATTCACTATGAATTCCGAGAGGGAATGCTGCAGGACATATCAAATTACCAACATTCTCGATGAAAAGAATGTTAATATCCTCAAGAGGAAGACTTTCCATCGCCATTCTAACGAGAGAGGAATCCAGGTGACATACCCTCCCTGTATGCGCCTGGACTACAGGTATATTCTCTTTTTCAATCCTTTCAGCATCAACCTCTGTGGTCAGATCTCCCGCAATTACGCCTATATCATATCTGTCTTTTAGTTTTTTCACCAGCCAATAGATGATAGAGGTTTTGCCAGAGCCTACAGAACCCATTACATCAAAAGCATAGACTCCCTTTTCATCAAGAAGTTTTTTATTCTCTCTTGCAAGGTCCCTTCCTTTCCTTAAAGCCGATTCTTCAAGTTTTATAATCTTCAATTAACCCTCCTTCCTCTTAAATTCATTATCATCTCTCCATATTTATAATAGGCTGCACAGGTTCCCTCGGAGGATACCATACAGGGTCCTATTGGATTTTCAGGGGTGCAGACTTTCTTGAAAAGTTTACACTCTGGAGGTTTTTTTACTCCTCTAAGGACCTCACCGCAACTGCATCCTGGATGTTCCCTTGTTGGTTCAACTTCCACATCGATATTCTTATCTGCATCAAAATCGGAATATTTATCCCTTATAAAGAGCCCACTATCGGGAACTATCCCCAACCCTCTCCACTCTGAATCTCCGACCTCGAAAACCTCATTCATAAGAGTTAGAGCCCTTCTATTACCTTCCTCCCTTACAACCCTCTTATACTGGATCTCAACCTTTGGTTTTTCCCTGTTGGCAATCTGACGAGCTAACATCCAGAAACCTTCAAGCAGATCAAGAGGTTCAAAACCGATTATAACCGAAGGGATACCAAAATTATCAACCAAAGGTTGGTAGGGTTTCTTACCTATAATTGTACTTACATGTCCCGGACAAATAAAACCGTCGATTTTGACTTCTTTACTCTCAAGAAGAGCCATCATTGCTGGAGGGATTAGTTTATGCCCTGAGAGCACAAATAAATTACTGAGCCCCTCTTCTCTACAAGTGATAATTGTAGAAGCGACAAGAGGGGCTGTGGTTTCAAACCCAACTCCAAGGAAGACAACTTTTTTACCGGGATTTTTCTTTGCAAATTCAACACTCTCCAGAGGGGAATAAACAACTCTTATGTCTCCTCCTCTCCCTTTTTCTTTCTCTAAAGAAGAAGTGGAACCAGGAACCCTAATCATATCTCCAAAGGAAGCTATGATTACATCTGGAAGTCGACTGTAAGAAATCGCCTGATCGAGATAGTGGTTCGGTGTAACGCAGACAGGACATCCAGGACCTGAAAGATGAGAAATATTATAAGGAAGAAGGCTCATTATCCCTGAACGAAAAATTGTATTCGTATGAGTTCCACAAACCTCCATAAGGCCTATTTCATCATCGTAATTTTGAACAACTTGAAAGATCCTTTTGGAAAGTTTCTGAGATATCTCTTTATCCCTGAATTCGCTAATGTATCTCATCTTTCAGGACCTATCCATTTCTTGCCAGATTTTTAGGGTTTTCATTGCTTCTTCTTCGTTTAGTCTCTCGATTGCAAAACCTGCATGGATAATCAGGTAATCATCTATCTTGAATTCTTCCAGGAGTTTTAGGCTTACTTCTTTTTTTACCCCTGATAACTCAACAATTCCCTTATCCCCTTTGATCTGGATGAGTTTCATTGGTATTGCAAGACACATATTATTTCTGACTAAACTTACTTTCAGCGATGGCAACTTGTCCAACGCTTATTCCGCCGTCATTTGGAGGAATTTTTGAATGGTTGTAGACAAAAAAACCCTCTTCTCTCAGCCGTTGAGTGGCGAACTTTCTAATAAAAAGGTTCAGCAGAACACCGCCAGAAAGGGCAACTTCATTTAAACTCGTCTCTTCTCTTATTAGATTGGAAACTTCTATTATCATTTCAACCAGACCTCTATGGAATCTTGTGGCTATGATTGATGGTTCAATCCCTTTTATAAGATCCTGAACAACCGAACTTATAACGGGAGCTGGATCAATTATGTAGATCTCTTCATCTCTTTCAATATCAAAATGATAAGAACCTTTTTCCTCTTCACCAATAGACATCTCCAGTTCTATTGCTGCCTGCCCGAGATAAGTTATTTTATTTCGAATACCTACGAGGGAAGAGATGGCATCAAAGAGTCTTCCCATACTTGAGGTTAATGGTGAATTTATTTTTTTATCTAACATAATTTTAATGGCCTTCCATTTTTCCCTGTTTAGAGAATGTAGGAAATCCATATCAAGATCAAGGAAGTCTTCACCAAGAACTTCATAAAGATATGCAACAGCCATTCTCCAGGGTTCTCTTACCGCCTTCTCTCCTCCTGGGAGAGGGATGTATTTTAAGTGTGCCTTCCTTTTGTATTCACCAAGGCTGGCTATAAGGAATTCTCCACCCCAAATCGCCCCATCATCACCAAAACCCGTTCCATCCCATGCTATTCCTATCACTTTCCTATTTATCCCATTGTCAACGAGGCAGGAAGCAATATGGGCATGGTGATGCTGGACTTCAACAATAACCTTGTTATTTTCTTTTGCCCATCTTTTACCGAACTTGGTGGATAAATATTCAGGGTGCCTGTCCACCACAACAACATCAGGGTTGGTGTCAAAGAGATGGATAAAGTGTTCGATACCCCTCTGGTAAGCTTTAAATGCCTCTGGACTTTCAAGGTTCCCAATATGATGGCTGATAAAGATTTCATCTTTCCTTGAGAGGGAAAAGGTATTCTTTAGATGGGCTCCACAACCGAGGATGTTTTTCTCTGCATTTACAGGACTCTTTATTGGTTCAGGAACGTAACCCCTTGAGCGTCTTATTAGAAGAGGTCTCTCTTCTTTTGGAAAAATTCTTGCAACAGAGTCATCTGCTTGAATATGAATATCCCTGTTATGCAAAAGGAAGTAATCAGCAATATCTCCCAATTGAGAAAGCGCCTCTTCGTTTTTAAAGATCATTGGGTCTCCCTTCCTGTTTCCCGAAGTCATAATAAGAACCCGGATTTCTTCTGGTTTCTGGAAGAGAAGAATGTGGAGAGGTGTATAGGGCAGCATAAAACCAAGGAATCGATTGTTCGGAGCAATCTCTTCAGGAAGAGAGCAATTTTCTTTCTTCCTAAGGAGGAGTATTGGAGCCTTCGGGCTTTTAAGAAATTCTTCTTCGAAGTTTGAAAGATACGTAAACTTACGAATAACGGAAATTTCTCCTGCCATAAGGGCAAAGGGCTCATGAGGTCTCTTTTTTCTCTCTCTTAAGATTCTTACGGCTTTACTGTCTTCAGCATTAGAGGCAAGGTGGAATCCACCGAGCCCTTTTATTGCGACAATATAACCCCTTTTTAAAAGGTCTATTGCTCTCTCGATTGGATCACCTTCAACCTCCCCTCCTTTATTTTCTATGAGTTGAATGTGAGGTCCACATTCTTCGCAGGCATTGGGTTGAGCGTGAAATCTTCTATCTTCCGGATTCTCATATTCACTTATACACTTTTCACACATCTTGAATTTTTTCATTGTGGTATTCTTCCTGTCGTAGGGAAGTTCCTTTGTTATGGTAAATCTTGGTCCACAGTTTGTGCAGTTTATAAAAGGATAGAGGTATCTCCTGTCATAGGGGTTTAGTAATTCTTCTCTGCAGTCATCACAAGTTGCCATATCCGGGGAAACAAGAGCAATCTTTTTATCCTCTTTTTTACTATCCCTAATTCTAAAATCTTTATAACCCTTTATTGAAAGTGTTTTGCTTTCAATTTTTTTTATCTTTGCAAGAGGTGGAGGTCTCTCTTTTAAATTTTCTATAAATTTCTCTATATCCCTGGTTCTACCTTCGAGGTCAATAATAACTCCCATGGTGTTATTTAGAACAAAACCTTTGAGATTATATCTTTTAGCCAGATGGTATACAAAAGGTCGAAATCCTACACCCTGGACAATCCCTTCTATCTCCAATCTTCTTCGTTCCTTTCTCATTCTAAATTTTCTTCCTATCGTTAATTTCTTCAACTTCTTCGGGTATTTTCCTTTTTACTTCAAAAAATACCACCTCACCCCTTATTGTCAAGGGAAAGAGACTACTTTATATTGCGAATTCCCTGATTTTAAAGTTTAAAAAAAATAAAATCCAAAATAGCCCTTGACATATCAATAAAAATAAATATATATTATATAGATGGCTATCTATATGTTATTTTTCATAATTGAAAATAAAAGGGAGATTTGATGGAAATGTATAAAATCTTAAAATTAGTAAGTGAAAAGACCCGCTTGAATATATTGAGATTACTTAAGGAGGGTGAAAAGAATGTTTCAAAGCTCACTGGGCTGTTGAAACTTTCCCAACCCACAATTTCACACCATCTAAAGAAGTTAGAAGAAGCGGGTCTTGTAATAAAAAGGCAGTATAAAAGAATGGTGTTCTATAAAATAAACAAGAAATTTTTGAAGGATTTCATAAAGAAATTTGGTTCAGAGCTAAAGCTTTAAAAAGGAGGTTACATATGGGTCTATGGGTAATATCAAAGAGACAGTTTGATGTCACAAGATTAAAGAGGTCTTTGAGTTCTAAGTTATCTTTGAGGATTATAAAAGGAGCTCTAAAGGTTCAGAAAAATGGAAAATATCTCTTTGAGGAAATAGTCGATCGTTATTGTGATGGAACATTAACAGGGAATCTGAAGATCAAGTATTTCCCTGTGATAAAACTCCTTAATGTTGTCCGACATTCCTTCGGTTACTCGGAGGAAGAGTTCAAGATTGGTCTCCAGTTAAAATCTACAAAGAAAATATTTGCAAATGCTCTTTCTTCCCTTGATCGCTATGGTTTTAACACCCCACAGGGATTCGCCGATCCAGTTATGATCGTCTGGAACTTTACAAATAACTGTAATCTCCGATGCAAACATTGCTATCAGAGTGCATATGCTATGAGCCCTGAAGAAAGAAGAGCGAATGAATTGCACCTTGAGGATCGCCTTAAAGTGGTTGATATCATTGCAGAAAGAAATATTCCCTCTCTCTTCTTTTCAGGAGGTGAACCTTTAATCGAAGACGATTTCTGGCCAGTAGCAGAAAGGGCAAAGAAGAAGGGCTTATATTTGTCCATTGCCACCAATGGGACTTTAATAAATAAAAAAATGGCAAAGAGAATCGCCGATATTGGCTTTGGTTACGTTCAGGTCTCAATCGACTCTGCAGACCCGGAAGTTCACGACGAAATAAGAGGAATCCCCGGGGTATGGGAAAGGGCTGTAAGGGGCATAGAAAACCTCATTGACGCAGGTGTAACCACCTGCATCGCCTACACCCATATGAAGAGCACTCATAACCAGATTGAAGGGATTTTCAAACTAAGGAAAGAATTAGGAGCGTATAAGGTGGTAATCTACAATTACATCCCTGTAGGACGAGCTGGCTTTGAGGAAGATCCAACTCCGGAACAAAGGGAAGAACTCCATAAGATAATGTATGATAAGTTAGAGGCTGGAAGACATGTCATTGCAACAACAGACCCTACAATGGGGGTTTACTGCAGGATGCATCAAGCAAATTCTATCCTTCTCGCCCATTATGCAGACCTGAAGGTGAAGGAACTGGGTGTCATTGCGGATATTGTGGGTGGTTGTGGAGCGGGTAGAGCTTACGGAGCTCTTCAACCGAATGGAGACTTTACCCCCTGTGTTTATATGCCCAATACAACAGTGGGAAATATTCTGAAACAACCATTTGATGAAATATGGAACGAACATCCTTTAATGAAGATGTTTAAGACAAGAGAGGGCATCACTTGTAACAAGTGTGGAGCTGAAAATGAACCTGTCTGTGGGGGCTGCCGTGCGAGGGCTTATGAGTATTTCGGTAGTTTTAAATCTCCTGACCCGGGTTGCATTTTTAACAAAGAACTATATTATGACTTTATGGAAAAATATAAAAAAGGTGAAGAATATGAGTTAAAGGAAAAACAACCCGAGGTTAAGGAGGTGGTATGGAATTTGCAAAAAAAATAGCCTTTAAGAGTCTTTCATCTATGACAAACTTCGCAATTAACAATGGACGGCTAAGGCACTGGCTTATCAAAAATATGGAAGGACGGATTTATAAAGACCTTATAAAAGAAAACCCGGATAATAGGCCCTTAAAGGTCCAGGAAGATAAATACTATATGGGGAGAGCAATCTTCAGAAGCATTGATCGAGCTATCGAGAAGGGAAACCTCTCCGGGGAATCTATAAAAGGCCTTCTTCATGTTTTTCTTGGTAATGTTTTCTTCGGTGGGTTCTATCAAAGGATGAATTATCTTAAAAAATATGGGGATCGACCCCCTGTCTTTATGACCTTAAGCCCAGGGAAGCAATGTAATCTCCGGTGCAAAGGTTGTTATGCCGCATCAGGGGCTGAATTCAAGGAGAAATTAAGTTGGGATGTGCTTACCAAAATCATCGACCAGGGACGGGAACTTTGGGGTATGAGATTCTTTGTCATATCAGGCGGGGAGCCCCTCCTGTACAGGGATAATGGGAATACAATTCTTGACCTCTACAAAAAATATGATGATTCATACTTTCTTATGTATACCAATGGAACTCTAATAAATAAAGAAGTTGCAAAAAAGATGGCTGAGTTGGGTAATATTACACCAGCAATTTCTGTTGAAGGAATGAAGAAGGAAACAGATTGGAGAAGAGGAAAAGGTGTTTTTGAAAAAATAATAAGAGCAATGGGTAATCTAAAAGAAGCAGGAGTCCCCTTTGGAATTTCGGTAACCGCTACGAGGAATAATCTTGATGTTATAACCTCCGATAAATTCAGAGATTTCTTCTTCCACAAAATGGGTGCCATCTATGGATGGATATTCCAGTATATGCCAATCGGCCGTGAGTATACTCTTGAGATAATGCCCACTCCAGAAGAAAGAACTAAGTTGTTCGAGTGGGAGTGGCAATTGCTCAGGAAAGAGGACATATTCGTTGCTGACTTCTGGAGCACTGCAACAGCATCAGACGGTTGTATTGCAGGAGCGAGACCCGGCGGATATTTCTATATTGATTGGAATGGTGATGTTATGCCATGCGTTTTTGTACCTTACACTGTGGATAATGTTAACGAGGTGTTCAAGAAAGGAGGCAATCTTAACGATATAATCCATTCAGATTTCTTTAAATCAATAAGGGAATGGCAGTTCGATTACGCATACAAAAAACCCCCTGAAGAACATGGAAACTGGATAATACCTTGCTTTATACGAGATCACCATCGAAAATTCCTTGAAGTGGCAGAGAAATACAATGTCAAGCCAGCAGATGAGGATGCAGCACTGGCCTTAAAGGATCCAGGTTATAATGAAGGTTTGATCAAATATGACAAAGAGATGGAAAACTTGACAGACCCTGTCTGGAACTGTCATTATCTAAAGCCCGATAGAGAAAAAATTAAGAAAGAAAAAACCTCACTTACCCAGAACGATGAATGATCCACTTTCGGTTCTACCAAATCTTGTAAAAGAGAATGACAAAAAGATAGTCCTCCTTGTCCTTGATGGTCTTGGAGGGCTACCTTTTAAAGGCAAGACTTCACTTGAGGTTGCAAGAACCCCAAATTTAGATCTTCTATCTTCTAATAATGCCTGTGGCCTTCTTGACCCTGTATTACCCGGGATAACCCCTGGAAGTGGTCCAGCCCATCTATCCCTTTTTGGTTATGATCCTTTAAAATATCAGATAGGCAGGGGAATCTTAGAGGCACTTGGTGTTGGAATGAAAGTTGAGAAGGGCGACCTTACTGCTCGTGGTAACTTCTGTATAGTCAAAGATGGGATAGTTACCGACAGGAGAGCTGGTAGGATTGCAACTGAGGTTAATAGGAAATTAGTGGAATCTTTAAATAAAGAAATTCAAGAGTTAGAAGGTGTAAAAATTACTTTTAAGAGTGGCAAGGAACATCGTTTTGTGCTCCGTCTTCGGGGTAAAGCCCTGAGTGCTGAGGTTTCTGATACCGATCCCCACAAGAAAGGAGAGCCCCTACTCAAATCAAAATCTAAGAGTAAAGATGAATCTGCAAGAAGAACTGCTGGGATAGTAAATAAGTTGACAGAAAAAGCCGGAAAAGTTCTTGAAGAAATGGATGAACCTCCAAACGGAATAGCCCTTCGAGGTATATCCGGCTATCCTGATTTGCCTCAATTCCCTGAGGTTTACAAACTGAGGGCAAAGTCAATCGCCACTTACCCAATGTACAGGGGTCTTACTGAATTAATTGGTATGGATGTTGACTATAAGCCAAAAACCTCTCAGGATGAAATACAATCTCTTGAAGAATCGTACAATGATTATGATTATTTCTACATACATATAAAGAAAACAGATTCATACGGTGAGGATGGAAATTTTGAAAAGAAAGTTGAGAAGATTGAAGAGGTAGATCGATTTTTACCTCGAATTATGAAGTTATCTCCTGATGTTCTTGCCGTAACTGGCGATCATTCAACCCCTGCCACTTATAAGGCTCACTCCTGGCATCCTGTACCCCTATTAATTTCTTCCCGGTGGACGAGAATAAGCAATGTATCTGCATTTAATGAAAGGGAATGTGCAAGGGGGAATTTAGGAAGAATACCTTCCCTTTATCTAACATCTCTACTCCTTGCCCACTCAGAGAGACTTGATAAGTTCGGCGCATAGAATATATCCTAACTCAATAATATTCAAGTAGTTAATTCCACAATTCTGTAAGGAATTTCATTGATTTATATTAATAAAAAGGAGGAATAATGTCAGTCCGAGATGATAAAAACAAAGAGGGAAGTATTGATAAAGAATTACTTAATAAATGGCAGACCTCTTTTGAGAAGGTTTCCAGAAACAAAATTGCAATGAATGCGCTCACTAAAAACTCAGTAAATGAGATCGCTATGAATTGGGATGTTGTTTCTAAGATTAATCACACCTATTCCCACGAGATCGATACACTGAAGAAGATTACAAACCAGAAGAAAAGTGGGAGATGCTGGCTTTTTGCCGGTCTTAATGTCCTTCGACTTGCAACCGCTAAAAAACTAAATCTTGAGAATTTTGAACTATCACAGAGTTTTTTAATGTTCTGGGACAAGCTTGAAAAATCCAATTACTTCCTTGAAAACATCATCGATACCAGAGATAAGGATATAAGGGACAGAACGGTTATGTGGCTACTTGGCTCACCAATAGGTGACGGTGGACAATGGGATATGTTTGTTGACCTTGTAAATAAATACGGCGTCCTCCCAAAAGATATTGCTCGGGAATCCTACAATAGTAGCAATTCTACCCATATGAATAAATTAATCACGGCAAAACTTAGAGAAGATGCTTGTATCCTAAGAGAATTGCACAAAAAGGGTAAAGATCTCTCAACTTTGAGAAGAAAAAAGGAAGAAATGCTTGAGGAAATCTACAAGATGCTGGTAATGTTCCTTGGGAAACCTCCAAGTATTTTCGACTGGGAATACAGAGATAAGGATAAAAACTTCAATAGAATTAAAAATATTACCCCTCAGGAGTTTTTAAAGAAATATGTGCCTGTGGACATAGAAAATATTGTCACCCTGATCAATGCACCTATGAGTGATAAGGAATACAGGAAACTGTATACGGTCAAATATCTTGGCAGCATCAAAGGGAAAAGAGTGATTTACCTCAATCTTGAAATCCAAAGACTAAAAAAGTTCGCTTCCAAGACAATAAAGAATGGAAACCCGGTCTGGTTTGGCTCGGATGTTGGTAAAATGTACCATAGAGATAAGGGAATTCTGGACTCACACCTCTATGACTATGGAAGTTTATTCAACACAAAATTTAACCTGAATAAAGGACAGCGTCTGGACTATGGAGAGAGCAGGTTGACTCATGCCATGGTTTTAAGTGGGGTAGATATAAAGGATAATAAAACTGTAAAATGGAAAGTAGAGAATAGCTGGGGAAAGGATCCAGGGGATAAAGGCTACTTTATAATGAGTGACGAGTGGTTCGATGAATATGTTTATGAAGTTGCAATCAATAAAAAATACTTTGATAATGAATTACTGAATGTCCTAACCACTGAACCTGAAGTCCTACCACCCTGGGATCCTATGGGAGCTGTCGCGAGAGTTTTTTAATCACTTATTCGACTCACCACCAGTCTAACTGTGTCTCCAAAAGTTACTTCAATTCCTGCTAAAGGAGATTGAAGGATAACTTCTTCATTCGCTGACTTTGTCCATTTGACTGGAGCTAATACAAGTTTGTAATCGGCAAGGATTTCAATGGCTTCTTGGAATTTCATTCCAATAAGGTTAGGCATTAAAAAGACTTCTCTTTCTTGTTTTCCAATAAAGATTGTTAGTTTGCCTCCAACCCCCAGGCTATCCTCAATCCTCGGTTTGGTCTTTATAACTTTGCCATCTTCTTCTTTTTCTTCAACAGGTGTATTTATAATAACCCTATTAGTAATGCTATATTTATCCAGGGAATCCAGGGCTTCCTCAAACGGAAGACCAACAATATCAGGCAACTTTACTTTCCTAGGACCTTTGCTGACAATGAGTTTGATAATACTTCCAATTTTTACCTCTTTCTTCCATGGGGGTTCAGTTCTTATAACTTTTCCCTTCTCAACTACACTGGAAAGAATACTATCAGAGACAACACACTTTAGACCCAGAGATGAGATAAAGCTCTTAGACCTCTCAACGCTCATATTTGTAAGATAGGGAACATCTACAGTCTTGCTATGCCTGACTATAACAGGCATCAGGTAATAAAAAGATATAAAACCAATCAGGAATGAACCAGCTATAAGACCTATATAGGTAAAGGCCCTCTTCATTATTGAGACTCGCGGTTAATGGTTATATTCACCTTAGAACCCTTTTCTACCATCTCTCCAGGTTCTGGTTCCTGGGAGATAATTATGTCAAAGGGATATTCGGGGCTAGTTATCCTTCTAACATTACCCAACTCAAGACCTCTATCTTTCAATAAACTCTTAGCCTGATAAAGACTTTTCCTCTTCAGGTTCGGAACCTCAACTTTCCCTGGACCTATGGATATGATAAGTTTTATAGGAATATCTATTGTCACCCTACTCCCGGGCTCAGGCACTGTGGCTATCACAACATCTTTTGGTTTTGAAGAAACTTTCCCCTCCACCTTACCGACATTAAGACCCTTCTCTGCTAGAAATACCTTTGCCTGATTAAGGTCAAAGCCTGTTAAATCTGGTACAACTATCTCTTTTTTTTCTTCCTCTATCGGAGCCTCTGGTCCATTGCTTACAACTATCCTTACAATTGAGCCCTTTTCTACCTTATCTCCAGCCGGAGGTATCTGAGATATCACCCTCCCTTCCTCTATTATCGAATCATTCTTTCTATCTGTCACTACAAGTGAAAGATTCTTTTTATCCACTATCATCTGCGCCTTCTGAAGTTCCAGGTTCTCAACATCAGGGACTTCGATCTTTGCTCCTTTCATCTGTTCTAAAAACCCGGGAGCGAAATATAGTACTGAGAAACTGACTAAACCTGACACAACCAGAGATGTAAAAAAGGATATCCAGAATATCTTTGTCGAACTCTGTTTATAATACATAACTACCTCCTTCTAATGATTGCTCCAAAACCCCCATCTGAGGCCCAACCTCCCGGAAAGTTAATAAAAAAAGGTTTATCTTCTAATGCCCATTCAATCGTAAAATCGGAATTCTCTTTCAGAAAACGGTATATTTGATCTTCATTCTCTTCCGGAAGAATGGAACAGGTTGCATACACCAGAATCCCACCACTCTTCATATTTCGGACTGATGCATTCAATAATTCCATCTGCAGAGTTTTCAATCTCTTGAGCGAATCTAGTGTTATTCTCCATCTTAGAGCACCCCTCTGTGCCATAACCCCAGAACCAGAGCAGGGGACATCAAGGAGAATACGATCTGAGGATCTTACATTAAATCCTCTAACATCGGCCTGGATAGGATAAACACTCTTTATCCCCAATCTTCTACAATTACTGACGACTTTATCCAGATCCTTGATATCGACGGACAAGATCAAACCATCGTCTCCCATTAACTCGGCAATGCCTGTGCTCTTTGTACCCGGTGCGGAACAGAGATCCAGGATAATCTCTCCTTTCTCTGGAGCGAGAATTTCTGTATTGATGGTCTGGGTAACTCCTTGAACTTGAAAAAGACCTTCCCTGAAAGATTTAGTATAAAGAACATTTCCCTCGGTCAACAAATTATAATCACTTTCTTTACACTTTGTAACTCGAATTCCTTCTTCCTTCAATAGCTCAATGAGAGCGGCTGGCGTGGTCTTCAATCGATTAACACGGATAGAAGTTGGGGAAACCTTGTTGCTTGCCTCTAATATCCTTTCCGTATCTTCACCGTATGCATTCATTATCTTCTTAACAAGGAATTCTGGAAATGAATAGAATATTGAGAGGTATTTCAATGGTTCTTCTGGATATTCTACTTGATGGAGATTTCTAAGCACACCGTTTACAAGGGAGGCAGTACCCTTGTGTCCATATTTTTTTGCAAGGTCTACTGATTGGTTAACCACAGCGTAATCTGGATCACGGCTGGAGAGAATTCCATAGGCTCCTTGCCTTAGTATATTTCTGATCGTTACAGGCAGATCAATGAGTTTGTATTTTCTTAGATGTTTTTCCAGGATATAGTCCAGTCTTTTCCTCAACCTGAGGGAGCCATAGAAGTAGTCATAAGCTTTCTGTATCTCTCTGTTCGGGAATTTTCCCTTTTCAACTTCCAGAGAATCCTTCAAGGTCAAACCTCTTTTTTCGAACTGGATCAAAGCCTTTAGAGCTAATTCCCTTCCCTCTATTTTAACCTCCAGATACTCCCTTTCTTTCCATCCTGCACAACAATCCCCACTTTCCCGAGGACAACCCTGATCCTGTCGGCCATCTCATAATCGCCTTTCTTTCGCAACTCAGTCCTTAAATTCAGAACTTCCCTGATGATAGGCTCAAGTTCGACACTTTTTTCTTCCTCCAGATCAAAGCCAAGAGTTTTCAGAATGAAGATTAGAGTTTCTCTATAGGAACCTTTTTCATCCTCTGGTGCCTCTATACCTTTAGAAACGAGAGCAAAGGCAATCGCGATTCCCCCGGGAGTCCCAAGATCATCATTCATCCTCTCTTCAAACTCCTCAATGAATGGTACCTGTATTTTCCCTTTGAGACCCTTTGTGATCTTCAGGAAGATTTTAATCTTCTCCCAACCTGATTCTGCCTGTTGTAGTATTTTTCTATTATAATTCAATTGTTTTCTATAATGAGCCTGGAGGAGGTAGAGCCTTATAACATTGGGGGAAAATTCTTCCATAAGGTCTCTTATGGGGATAAAATTCAATAGTGACTTAGACATCTTTTCCCCTTTTATATTTAGCATTGCATTGTGAATCCAATATCTGGCAAAGGTTTCCCCCGTTGCAGCCTCTGACTGTGCTATTTCATTCTCGTGGTGTGGAAATATTAGATCACTTCCTCCGCCGTGGATGTCAATTGTTTCACCAAGATAGTGAGTGGACATTGCAGAACACTCAATATGCCATCCTGGCCTTCCTTTTCCCCATGGGGAAAACCAATATGGCTCACCTGGCTTTCTTGCCTTCCACAGAGCAAAATCCAGGGGGTCCTTCTTATTTTCATCCACATCTACCCTGACTCCTGATTGTAGATCCTTCAGTTTTCTCCCCGAGAGTTTCCCATAGTCCTTAAACTTCCGAACCCTGAAGAAAACATTTCCCCCTACTTCATAGGCATAACCCTTCTTCTCCAATCTCTGGATTAATTTGATTATCTCTTCAATATGTTGTGTTGCTCTTGGATAAAAATATGGCCTTAAGATATTGAGGTGTTCAACTGTCTTTCTATATTCCCTTTCATAATAGGAAGTAACTTCTCTGCAGTCCTTACCTTCTTCTCTAGCCTTTATGATTACCTTATCATCGACATCAGTAAAATTAATTATTAATTTTACATCATAGCCAAGATAAAGTAAATATCGATGGAGAATATCCGAAGTGAGAGCAGCCCTTATATGCCCTATATGAGGGGATTCCTGGAGGGTCATACCACAATAATAGATTGAAACCTTATCGTCTTTTATGGGTTTGAAAACTTCTTTCTTACCGCTCATTGTATTAAATAACTTCATCAAAATCGCACTCCCAGTTTGATCTCGTCTTCTTTTACTTCAACGCTGACCCTTTCTCCTGCAAGATAGGTTACGAAGAAATTAACCAAACGATTTAATACAGCGAAACCCACCATATTTACTGCTTTCTGACCGAAATCTCTCTTCCTAACTCTAAGCTCATGGTATTTTTTTGCAGCTTCTGTTGATTGCCAGCTCCAGGCATTTTCTCCAGTATAGATATGTTCCTCGATATAATCTCTTCTTTCCTTTAGGATATCTGACGCAGTTGTATCAGGATATAGGTTCCTTGCTTCCTCTTTTACAGACTCGTTATATTCATCACTGGAGATGTAATTCTCTAAAGATTCGAAATAAGACTCATCCTTACCCTGAATATTTGCAGAAGCATAAAGAGCTGCAAAGTTTTCGGAACTGTTGCCCACTTTACCTTCTTCCCAACAAAAACCAAAATAGTATGCCCAGGTTACTGCCTCAGCTGTTAAGAAATACGCTGCCCTTTTTTTCTCTCCGAGCATTAAATCTCCGGATCCAGGGATAAAAAGGGAAGCAAATGCTGCCTTTCCAGGAGTGATTGAAAGGAGTATTGAAAGAATTAACATTTATCCTCCTTTTAGGATTGCAAATTTCTTTTTGTCCAAGAGTTTATTATCCACTTCGATAGTTGCAATATAAACACCGTTAGCTTCCCTAGAGAGGTCAATTGGTATATCATTAATATCAAATAGCCCTGGAGTTTTCCTTTCTGCTACAATCCTTCCTGAGAGGGAATAAATCCTGAGCACCACATTCTTTGAGGGAGCTCCCAATCTGAACCTGATATTTGCTTTTCCATTGGTAACAGGCGAGGGATAAACATAGAATTCTTCCAGGGTTAACTCGCCTTTCTCTCTAAATTCTTTAGGAAGGAGGGAATCAGGATAGACAGACTGATGGTCATTATTAAAGTAGATCTGGTTCCATCCATCATTCCTGTAATAGCCTTTGGTCTTCCAACCGTACAACCAACCATCGTCGGAACCAATGAATAATTCCGAACGACCATCCCCATTTATATCGAATACAAGGGGCGTGGAATAAGTTCTTCTCCCGGTAGTAAGCGGAAAAGGTGCAATCTTTTCTCCTCGTCCGTTATACGCAAGCACACCTCCCTCTGGCGAACCGAATATAATGTCAGGGAGAGAATCACCACTCACATCGGACAGGAGGATAGAGGATTGAGGTTGCCTGGAAAGATTTATTTTAACAGGGAAATTATCAAGGAAATACCCATTTCTATTCAGAGCGTAGAGATTTGAACTGTCAGCAAAGACAATATCAAGATAACCATCCCCATCAATATCCCCAAGAGCAGGGGTTGAAAAATATGTCTTTGCAAGGATTTCCTTCTCCCATTTAACAATTCCAGAAGTATCAACAGAGAAGACCTTTCTTGAACCAACCGAGCAAACTATCTCTTTTACCCCGTCACGGTCTATATCCCCTGATACTGGAGAAGATAAAGTGTAGGAGAGATTCTCTTCCCCTTTCTTCCAGATAACCTCTCCTTTAGAAGAAATCTTCCAGAGTACACCATCTCCAGGAAGGATATATATTGAATTATCGATTACCAAAGGGGTAGAAACCAGCCAATCTCCCACATATAATGGAAAACCATCCATCTCTTTAAGAGAATTACCATCCCATGTAAGTATATGTAACTGGGAGGAAGATGTTCCAAACAAGATTTCCTTGTCACCATCTCCATCAAGATCTGCTGTTGAAGCATTCCCATAGATACAACCCGGGACGGATTCAGTATCAAGGAGGATGTTGCTTGAGATGTCATAAAGGAAGACCTTCCCTTTTATCGTTAAATCACATAAATCAGGATTGCCATCGCCTGTTATATCAGTTATTAGGGGTGTTGTGTAGGTGGAATCTGTATAGATGGAATCTTCTAATGTGATCATTTTAAAGAGGGTATCATCAGGATTTACCCTATATATACCCCCGAATAGATCTCCAATGTATATTGAGGGATATAAAGGTTGCGGAGAGATTACATCCATCCTTTCCCCTAGCTTCTTTGGAAAACCAGAAACATTTCTTTCAAAAGAGAGATCGAAAAACATAATGGTATCCGAACTGGATATATTGAATATCTCAATCCCTGTCCAGTTCCCTGAATTATCCTCTGTAGACGGGTCTGTCTCCGGGCCAAATGTCCAATTAAAACCCTCCTCACTGAAAACATCTAGTATTGAACCATAGAAGGCCGCATTTACATTGCTAACCCTCAAAAAGCTCTCTTCAAAATCCTGTATCCCATCAGCTTCTTCCAGATCAACCCCAAGAGGGTAAGGTGCGTTTATCATATTGAGGGTCTCTGTTTCTGCTATTTTTCGCTCATCGATATGCCAAATTGCAAGACCTCCCGAATTAAGATAAGGCGGAAGCGAAGACTCATAATCGTTAACATCGATTAGAACGTTATCCTTCCAGACTCTAAAACCGTTGGAATCGACTCTTGTTGTGCAGGGATTGACATAATGGAAAGTATCAGGATTCATATAAGTAAATCTATTCTCAATAAGGTAATATTCATCTTTATTTATCGGGATTTTATAAATCTTTGGATAGGTTGTATCCATACTGCCCACCCATTCTATCGGGAGGGAATTAGTATCCTTATTGATCACAACAGATTTATCAAAACCTGCTTCTATTCTGTTGTATGCGCATAACCTTGGAGGAACCAGACCAATTTCATTCCAGTTTCCTGTGCCCATAAGAGCCCAACCTCCAACACCCATCATCTCTCCAGAAGTATCATAGAGGTCGAGAAGCCCGTTTGTTTTTGAGTGAGCAAATTCATGGCATAAACCACCCTGAAGATATGCAGGCATACCGTCTTGGAATCCTGTTTCCGGATAGATGATACCTGAATCAAATGTGTCTCCATCTGCAACAAGATATGAAGAGAAAACGTCGTGGAGTCCATGGACAGATACTGCAGGAAGGTCGTAAGGAGAATCATTCAGGTAGTCGCTTTGATACATAGAGCCTGCATGGAAGATTATAATCTCATCAATGCCTGAAAAGTCCGCATCGTAATCTGCGACTTCAACTGCGTCCCTGAGTAACTTGAACAAGCCGAGAACGTAATTTGATGGGTCTCCATAATAGGTCATCTTATGAGGAAGAGTATAAGCGGTTATCGTTGAATACGGAAGTATCTTCCACTCAATCCATAGTTTATGATAAGAGACCTTCCAGTAGTAGTTATGAAGGAACTCCATCAATCGGTTAAAATATGTGTAATTATGGGGAGGGTCGTAATATAGACTCCTCACAATTGATGTATCAGAACCATCTACAAAGGTATCACAAAGGGACCCGCAGCCTTCGAGTACCATCAACCCATCCCCTGTAGTAAGGGGTGTGGTGTCCGGAAGAAATTGGACTCTAATAGCGGCAACTTGAACCGTCTCTGGCCTGGCTCCTCTGCCCATAAGGGCTTGCATTGACAACTTATTATTTGATTTCTTCGCCCCGAGAGCCTGAAAGGGATTGAAGTAATGTTGATAAATAGGATTACTCTGCAACAGTTCTATTCTTTTTTTAATAAGACGTGGGGTCACAACCTTCTTTAGCGAATCCATCTGTGTTGTATTTATTGCAAGAGATAATAGTAAAAAAATCAATCAGATCTCCTTTCGATTATCCTTTGGCGGAGGGAGAGGGATTTGAACCCCCGTTCCACGATAAAATGGAAACACGATTTCGAATCGTGCGCTTTTGGCCACTCAGCCATCCCTCCTCTTTTTAAAAAATCTTTTAAGTAGCTCCAATGATTTCTCTTCAAGAACACCCGGAACAACTTCAAACTTCCAGTTCCATTTTTTACTTCTTATATCCATCACAGATCCAAGGGATCCGAATTTCTCATCCCTTGCTCCAAATACGACTCCATCCAGCCTTGCTTGTAGGATTGCACCTGCGCACATCAGGCAGGGCTCGACAGTGGTATAAAGGATAGCTCCTTTTAATCTCCAATCATGAATAGAATTGGCAGCTGCAGATATGGCTATAATTTCAGCATGAGCAGTAGGATCCTTTAAGCCCTCTTTTCTATTCCATCCCCTTCCAATGACAGCCCCACCCTTAACAACAACTGCACCAATAGGAACCTCCCCATTTTCCAGAGCATGCTCTGCTTCCTTTAAAGCCTCTCTCATCCATCTTTCATTATCTAATTTTTTCATCTAAATTTTTGTAATTATAATACGCCTGAGAGGATTTGAACCTCCAACCTGCGGATCCGTAGTCCGCCGCTCTTTCCAGTTGAGCTACAGGCGCATTTAAATGTAAAATATGAAAACCTTATTTATTGTCAAGAGGAGTTGGTATTGTTACTCATACCTGAGAGCATCTATGGGATTGAGATTTGAGGCTTTACGGGCAGGGTAGAAGCCAAAAAATATCCCCACAACAGCTGCAAAGGCAAAAGATAATAGAACAATTCCAGGGTTGATTACAGGATTCAGCTCTGTAAATCTGTTTAAGAGAAAAGCTACGCAATTGGCAAGCATAATTCCAATCAAACCACCGGTCAAGCTGAGTGCAACCGCTTCTGTAAGGAACTGTACAAGAACATCAGTATTCCTGGCTCCAACTGATAGCCTGATCCCAATTTCTCTTGTTCTTTCTGTTACTGAAACTAACATAATATTCATTATGCCAATTCCGCCAACTATCAAGGAAACTGCGGCAACGGCACCTAATAATAATGTCAACGTTCGAGATGTTTCTGTTGCCATCTGAATAATCTCTGTTTGATCTCGAACCCCAAAATCGTCTTCTTCTTTGGGCTCTATTCGATGAGACTCTCGAAGTAGGTTCTCTGCCTCTTTCTTAGCAGCGTCCATTTGGTCTGCAGAGGCTGCCCTGGCAAAAATCATGTTGACCCAACGTCTACCTTTCAAGCGATACAAAACGGTTGTGGATGGGGCAAGTACCAGATCATCTTCATCCATACCTCTTGCATTTTGGCCTTTCTCGCTAAGAACGCCGATCACTTTGAAAGGCGTGTTTCGAATTCTTATCCTCTCTCCGATAGGATCTTGCCCCGGGAAAAGGTTATCAGCTATAGTTTTTCCAAGAACAGCAACTTTCCTCCTTGAGCGAATATCCTGTTCTGTAAAAAATTCTCCAGAAGCAAGCTCCCAATCCCGAATTTTGGGATAATCAATGGAAACGCCATTAATAGAAGTCATCCAATTATTACCACCCCCAATTACTTGAGCACCTGTCATTACCATAGGAGAGACAGCATCGATGTATTTAGCTTCCTCTGCAATTTTTTCAGCGTCATCAAGACTAAGTCGGTTTAGACTGCCAGCTCCCCTGCTAACTCCACCGGCATGACTTATACCAGGGAAAATAATAAGTAGATTCGTGCCAAGTGAATTAATTTGCTCTTTCACCTTTGCCTGAGACCCCTCTCCTATTGCTACCATAACGATTACGGAACAGACACCAATAACAATCCCCAGAGAAGTAAGGAGACTTCTCATCCTATTTTTAAGGATGCTTCTAAAAGCAATCAAAAATATATTCTTCCATTTCATCTTTACTTCTCGTAATCAACTTGAATCTTTTCTTCCTCATCCTGCCAATTTTCTAAATCATTCAAGGCGCTACGCCGTTTTTTTACAATTTTCTTGTTTACAATATAACCATCTCTCAAGTTTATAATTCGTTTTGCATACTCTGCAATATCTTTTTCGTGAGTCACAAGAACAATTGTATTTCCCTGGTCATTTAATTTCTGAAAAACTGACAATAGATCGATTGATGCTCGGGTATCAATATTACCGGTTGGTTCATCCGCTAAAATTATCTCGGGTTGATTTACCAGAGCTCTTGCAATTGCAACACGTTGACGCTGACCCCCTGAAAGTTGATGAGGTTCGTGAGATATACGATCCCCCAATCCAACACGATTCAAAGCCCAGGTGGCCCCTTTCCTGGGATCTTTGGCCAAGCCAGACCGATCATAAAGAAGGGGAAGTTCTACATTTTCTAAAGCAGAAGTCCGAGGAAGTAAATTAAAAACCTGAAATACAAATCCAATCTTTTGATTTCGTATATCAGCTAATTCGTTACTGGAAAGATCATTAATATTTACACCATCAAGATAATAATCACCTGTTGTAGGCTGATCCAAACACCCAATAATATTCATCAGTGTTGATTTACCAGAACCAGAGGCTCCCATAACAGCAACAAACTCCCCTCTTTTTATTTCTATGTTAATGCCCCTTAGTGCATTCACAGCAACATCTCCCAGATCGTAAACTTTTGAAACTTTTTTCATCTCTATTATTGTTTTCATATTAAATCCTAAAACAAACGTCTTGGGGGACCTCTAAAGGTCTCTGTCTTTTGTTTGGTGTTTGAATTAACCTGTTTTAGGATACCACTGATGAATTTCATTCCTTCTTTTATATTGAGGTTTTTTATTTCAGTTTGTTTTCCATCGGTTGCTCCAGTGCGTATTGGCATAACTCTAAGGTTATTTTTCTCATCCAGATACCAGAGTCTTGCAAGGTCTTTTGGCTTTTTTCTTTGAGAATCTGGAAGGGCAGCCATTTCCTTCTTCATATTTTTTAGAAATTCAGCGCTCATCTCAGGAGTTGGCTGAAAATTAATAGCAGAATTAGGGATCAGGAGAACATTTTCCCTCTGTTCAACTATAAAATCGACATCAGCTGTCATCCCTGGGAGAAGTAAACCTTTATCGTTTTTGACATCCACAACAACTGTATAATTAACAACATTCTGAACAGTCGTTGGCTGAAGCCTTATTTCTCTTATAAAACCGCTAAAAGTCTCTTTAGAATAAGTTGGCACCGTAAAACGAACCTTTTGAGATTCCTTTATTTCCCCGATGTCACTTTCATCAACAAGAGCGTGCATTTCCATTTGTGATAGATCTTTTGCAATCAGGAAAAGATTAGGCGTTTGAAAGCTTGCGGCAACTGTTTGGCCGGGTTCAATACTCCGGTTTATAACAGTTCCATCAATAGGCGAAATTACAACCGCATAGTTAAGATTCTGTTCAGCTCGGTCCAAATTTGACTGAGCAGCTAATAGAGACGCATTAGCCTTTTCCTTATCAACCTTGCTCGTATTCATTTCAAAATCGGAAATCAAACCTTTATTATGCAATTTTTGATTATTCTCATATTCTAATAAAGAAAGATCATATTCCGCTTTTGCTCTTCGTAGATTTGCTTTCGCATCTCTAAGATTAGCCGCTAATGAAGTGGTATCCAAAACTGCCAAAACTTGCCCTTTTTTGACTTTATCATTAAAGTCCACGAATATTTTTTCAATGCGTCCAGAGACCTGGGTGCCAACCTGCACTTTTGCTACAGGCTCAAGAGTGCCTGTCCCCAAAACTATTTTTTCCAGATTTCCCCGCTTCACTTGCGCAAACTCAAAATGCCTTTCTGAATTCGAATTTCTTCTTACTCTGAGCAATGAGAGACCAATACCAATAAAAACTACAATAACAATTATAATAAAAAATTTTTTTTTATTTTTCATATAAATTTCCCCCCTTCGTTATTCTTTTTCTTATTTAGACCCCAAAGGAGTGAGAATGGTTCCATCACTTTATAAAAAGAACTACAGGAAGAAAATAATTTTAACTAAAACGGGAAGCCGAGATAGACATCGTAATGAGTGTCTTTTGAGATTCTGTTCAAATTGGTTCTTTTTGAGATAT
>Ga0209121_10000856_pt1 | contig 32609 bp, 19 predicted proteins | sample Cruoilmetagenom3_FD_187292 | JGI IMG/M metagenome (GOLD analysis project Ga0209121, IMG submission 187292) | Oil polluted marine microbial communities from Coal Oil Point, Santa Barbara, California, USA - Sample 3 (SPAdes) (version 2) | ecosystem: Environmental > Aquatic > Marine > Oil seeps ... | reverse complement strand
CGGCCCTTCTGCAGTCGCTTTCACCAGTTCCATTTGCGGCAGCTTATCGCCTTTTGAGATTGTCATATTTGTCCGTCCTTCAGTTGCTGAAATCAATATGTGTCAGGTGCCAAACGATGCAAGGCCAGGATGGTGCCCGGCGCAGGTAACAAGTGCGGGGTTTACGCCCTTGGCTTGCCCGCCTATGGCGCGCAGCACATTGGCGTTGCATGGAGCCCCGGCGACGCTTCACCCTATTTCACAGGAGAAGTGCCCGTGGCTGACGCCGCTTTCAACGACTATATCATCGCCGATATTGGCCTTGCCGATTATGGCCGCGCTGAAATCAACATTGCTGAAACCGAAATGCCGGGCCTGATGGCCACGCGTGAGGAATTTGGTGCGTCTCAGCCGCTGGCTGGCACACGCATCACCGGTTCGTTGCATATGACGATCCAGACTGCGGTGCTGATTGAAACGCTCACCGCTCTGGGTGCCGAAGTGCGCTGGGCGACCTGCAACATTTTTTCCACGCAGGACCATGCCGCTGCCGCCATGGCCGAGCGCGAAGTTCCGATCTTCGCGGTGAAGGGCGAAAGTCTTGCTGAATATTGGGACTATGTCGGCAATATTTTCGATTGGGAAAACGATGGCGACGGCACGACCGCAAACCTCATCCTCGATGATGGCGGCGATGCGACCATGTTCGCGCTGTGGGGTGCGCGCGTGGAAGCGGGCGAGGAAATGCCCGAGCCTGCCAATGAAGAAGAAATTGAAATGCAGCGTGCGCTCAAGGCCTTCCTCCAGAAGAAGCCGGGCTATCTGACGCAGACAGTCAAGACTCTGAAGGGCGTTTCGGAAGAGACGACCACCGGCGTCCACCGCCTGTATTCGCTGGCCAAGCAGGGCAAGCTGCCGTTCCCGGCGATCAATGTGAATGACAGCGTCACCAAGTCCAAGTTCGACAACCTTTATGGCTGCCGTGAATCGCTGGTCGATGCGATCCGCCGTGCAACTGACGTGATGCTGAGCGGCAAGGTCGCTTGCGTTGCCGGTTATGGCGATGTGGGCAAGGGCTCTGCACAGTCGCTGCGCGATGGCGGTGCCCGTGTGCTTGTCACCGAAATCGACCCGATCTGCGCTCTGCAGGCGGCGATGGAAGGTTTTGAAGTCACGACTTTGGAAGACGCGGTGACCCGCGCCGATATCTTCGTGACCACGACCGGCAACGAAGACGTCATCACCGCCGACCACATGAAGGCGATGAAGAACATGGCGATCGTGTGCAACATCGGTCACTTCGATTCCGAAATTCAGATCGGCGCGCTCAGCAATTACGAGTGGACCGAATTGAAGCCGGGCACCGATCTGGTGAAGTTCCCCGACGGCAAGGAAATCATCGTGCTGGCCAAGGGCCGCCTGGTGAACCTCGCCTGCGCCACCGGCCACCCCAGCTTCGTGATGAGCTGTTCCTTCACCAACCAGGTGATGGCGCAGATGGAATTGTGGGACAATGGCGGCAATTACGACAATGACGTTTACGTGCTGCCCAAACATCTGGACGAAAAGGTCGCTGCACTGCACCTCGACAAGCTGGGTGTGAAACTGACCAAGCTTAGCAAGCAGCAGGCCGATTACATTGGTGTGCCGCAGGATGGTCCGTTCAAGCCGGAACACTACCGCTACTAAGCCTAAATGAACCCCCTTCCGGCAACGGGAGGGGGTTATTCTTAGCGGAGGCATTGCATCACATGCCGCCCGCGCATAGCTGACATTGCTATGGAATTGACGTCAACCGCGCTGGCCCTGCTGGGGCTTATGCTTGCTGCCTGGACAGCTGGCGCGGTGTGGCTCGTGATGAGCTCACTCAGACGGTCGCGCTCTGCCCGCGCCGCGCGCAGCACGGTGCGTCGCCTGTCGCGCATGATCGACGATTCCCCGGCGATTCCCTTGCTGGTGAAGCCCGACGGCAAGATCGAAGGACCGGACAGGATTGCCGCATGGCTTGGTTTCGAGAGCCTGCCGGGTTTTCTTTCCGAACTCGATGGCGGCGATGCCGGACTGACCGAAGGTGATCTGGAGCAATTGCAGGATGCTGTGCGCCGCACGCAGAAGACTGCCGCGCCATTTCGCATGATGATTACTCCGCGCGGGTCGGAGAAGAGCCTCGCGCTGCGCGGGCAATTGGCCAATGCGAGCATTGCCAGCGGCGGGGCTGTGCTGGTCTGGTGGTTCGATTTTTCCGAAAGTCAGGGTGAATTGTCGCGTCTGCGGTCCGAAACGGCGCGCGCGCGCAATGATTTTGCGGCCTTGGTCGGACTGATCGAGGCGGCTCCGATGCCAATGTGGTTCCGCGGACCGGATATGGATTTGCGCCTCGTCAACTCGGCCTATGTCGATGCAGTGGGTGCGGAAACCGCGGCGAAGGTGGTGGAACAGCAGGTTGAACTCGTCGAAGCCGCCGATGGCCTCAACGCCGCAGAAATCGCGCGACAGGCATTGGTCAAGGATTTGCCGATCGAGCGGATTGTGCAGGCCACTGTGGGCAGCCAGCGCCGTACCTTGCGAGTCAGCGATTTGCCACTGGGGGCAGAAGGTGTCGGCGGTTACGCCATCGATATTGAGGAGTTGGAAGAGCAAACCCGCGCTTTCCGCGCCTTCCGCGCGGCGCAGCGTTCCATGCTCGATCAGCTTTCGGTGGGTGTCGCGCAGTTCGATGAGGATCGGCGGCTCACCTTTGCCAACCAGCCGTTCCAGCGTATTTTCAGTCTGCCCAATTCCGCGCAAGTCGATCCGCCACGTTTCGAGCGGTTTCTGGACATCGCCCGCGATGCTTCGCGCCTGCCCGAAGTGCGCGACTTTCCTGAATGGCGGGCGGAAATGGCTGGTTGGTTTCAGGCCAGTGCGCCGGTCGAGGAATCCTGGACCCTGCCAGACAGCACGCATTTGCGCATCGTGGCGCAGCCGATGCCCGATGGCGGGCTGGTTATGGTGGCGGAAGATCGCTCCGAACAGCTCGCCCTTTCGGCCACGCGCGACACCTTGCTGCGCACCCGCACAGCCACCTTTGATTCGCTATTCGAATCGCTTGGCGTGTTCGCGCCCGATGGACGGATGCAGCTTTGGAACCGTAGTTTCCCGGCGATTTGGGGCTTGCCGGAGGAATATTTCGACGAGCACCCGCATGTCGATCAGTTGCTCGACCGGATAGCCAACAGGCTGGCGCGGCCTGCACAGCGCAAAGCCATTGGCGAAGTGGTGCGTGCGGCCACTCTAGACCGCAAGGAACGCGGCGGCCGGGTTGTCCTGTCTGATGGGCGCACGCTCGAATTCGCCGGCGTCCCGCTGCCCGACGGCAATGGCTTGCTGACCGTGATGGACGTGACTGATTCGACCAAGGCTGAAGAGGCTCTGCGCGAGCGGGCGACTGCATTGGAAGAGGCCGACGCGGTGAAGACCCGCTTCCTCGCCAACATGTCGTATGAATTCCGCACTCCGCTAACGTCCATCGGCGGTTTTGCTGAATTGCTGCAATCGGGCATAGCGGGCGAGCTGACCGAACAGGGTAGCGAATATGTCGCCGCAATTATCGCCTCGGTGGAGCGGCTTTCGACGCAAATCGAAAGCGTGCTTGACCTGACGCAGAGCGAAGCTGGCCTGCTGCCTATGGCGCGCGAGAATGTAGAACTGCTGTCATTCACCACCCATATCGTGCGCACGCGCGAGGAAGCGATCGAGGCGAAAGGCCTGACGCTCGATCTGCGCGGCGACAAGAATGCGGGCCATGTCAATGCCGACCAGCGGCAATTGGGCCGGGCCATCGGCAATTTGCTCGACAACGCGATTGATGCAACGCCGGGCGGCGGGCGTATTCTGGTCGCGCTCGGCAGGCGCAAGTCAGGCGCGCGGATCGTCATATCGGACAATGGCGAGGGCATGAAACCGAGCGAACTGGCGCGCGCGCTTGATGGCTACCGCCTGCAGGGCAGTGATGGAAAAGACGGCAAGCGCGGCCTTGGCTTGCCATTGGCAAGGCAGCTGATCGAGGCGCATGGCGGGCGCTTGGAAATCCAGTCCGAAAAAGGCACGGGGACCACGGCCACGGTCTTGCTCCCGTGAAGCTGCCCGACCTTGCCGCGATGGAGGATTTCGGCGCGCGCATAGCGGCGTGTCTTCGTCCAGGAGACGTGGTTGCACTGTCGGGTGGTCTTGGCACCGGCAAGACGACACTCGCCCGCGCAATTCTGCGGTCATTGGGACATGATGGCGAAGTCCCCTCGCCGACTTTCACCATTATCGAATCCTATGACCATCTCGACCCGCCAGTCGCGCATGCCGATTTTTACCGCCTTGAAGACCCGGCAGAAGTCGAGCAGCTGGGGCTGGACGATTACCGCGATGGCGCAGTGCTGATTGCGGAATGGCCCGATCACGCCGGAGGCTTCGCGCATGAGCCGGGATGCCTGCAAATCACGCTGGAAATTGCGCAAGAAGGGCGCTTGGCCGTTGTCACTCCGGGCAAGGACTGGTTAGAGCGTCTGCCATGACTCGCGAATTGCCCGCTGGGCTGAATGACTTCCTTGGAAAGGCAGGCTGGAACGCGGCAGAGATAGAGCCGCTGCCCGGTGACGCCAGCTTCCGTCGCTATTTCCGCATCCGCGCCGATGGCCGCAATGCCATGCTGATGGACGCGCCGCCGCCGCATGAAGATACCCGGCCATTCATCCATGTCGGCAAATGGCTGGGCGAACACGGCCTGCGCGCGCCCAAGATCTATGCCGAGGATGCAAAACGCGGTCTCGTGTTGATCGAGGATTTCGGCAATGATCGAATGCGCGATTGGCTGGATGACAATCCGGCTGAGGAGCGCCGCGCCTATTCCGATGCGATTGACGCATTGGTGGAGCTGCATCAGCGCCCGCCCGGACCATTCGATCCCTATTCGTTAGAGACATATTTGCGCGAAGTGTCGCTCTTTCCTGATTGGTTCTGCCCTGCTGCGGGGCTGGAGGTGGATGGTAAGGGGTTCCTGGCCGCATGGCGTGAGGCGCTCGGCCCGCTGCTGCTGCGCCAGCAACCCGGCGTCACAGTGCTGCGCGACTACCACGCCGAAAACATAATGTTGCTTGGCCCTGCGGGCGAATATGGCGGAGAGCAGGGGCTGATCGATTTTCAGGACGCACTGGTTGGCCACCGGGCCTATGACATCGTCTCGCTGTTGCAGGATGCGCGGCGCGATGTGTCGCAGGCACTGGAAGGCGAAATGCTCGATATTTATCGCTCCAAGATTGACTGCGATGGTGATTTCGATGCCGATTACGCCCGCCTGGGAGCGCAGCGTAACGCCAAGATTGTCGGCATATTCGCGCGGCTGTGGAAGCGGGATGGCAAGCCGCGTTATCTCTCCATGATCCCGCGTGTGTGGGAGGCGATGGAGCGCGATCTGGCGCATCCCGCGCTTGAGCCGGTCGCGCGCTGGTTCGATGCCAACATCCCCGATGAAATCCGTGCAGCCAAAGGTGGGCAGCTAGGATGAGCGGTCTTGCTTCCGATACCGCCATGGTGCTCGCTGCCGGCATGGGTAAGCGTATGCGGCCGCTCACTGCGACCCAGCCCAAGCCGATGGTGCGGGTTGCCGGCAAGCCGCTGATCGACCACGCGTTGGATCGCCTGTCCGAGGCCGGGATCGCACGCGCCGTCGTCAATATGCACTACCTCGCGGACAGTCTTGAAGCGCATCTGCGCGAACGCAAAGCGCCTGAAATCGTGCTGTCTGATGAGCGCGAGCAATTGCTGGAAACAGGCGGCGGGTTGGTGAAGGCGCAGGATCAGCTGCCCGACCCGTTTTTCTGCCTGAATTCAGACAATATCTGGCTCGACGGGCCGCGTGATTGCTTTGCCGATCTGTCCGCCATCTGGGATGCGGAGCGTATGGACGCACTGCTGCTGGTCGTGCCGCACAAGGGCGCACATAATTTTCGCGGGCTGGGTGATTTCAATCTGGATGAGGATGGCCTTGTCAGCCGCCGGACAGAAGCGCGGCTCGCGCCTTTCATCTTCACTGGCATCCAATTGGTGGCCAAACGTCTGCTGCGCGATGCGCCCGACGGGCCGTTCTCCACCAACACGCTATGGAGCCGCGCGATAGAGGAGGGCCGATTGTTCGGTCTGCCGTTCACCGGGCAATGGTTTGAAGTCGGCACGCCGGATGCGATCAAACCCACCGAAGCCGCGTTGCGAGATGTCTGACGCGCCCGCGCCGCAGGTCTATTCCATTGCCGCCCATCGCGGCTTTGCCGATGCGCTCGTTGCCGGATTGGTGCCTCGCTACGCTGAGGATAAATTCGGCCTTGCCCGTCTGACGCTGCTGTTACCCTCGGCTCGCGCCGCGCGCACTCTGTCCGAAGCCTTTGTCCGCCATGCAGGCGCGACCGACAATCCCGGCATGCTGATGCCGCGCATGGTGATGGTCGGTGATCTTGATCTGGACGAGGCTCTTGGCCCGCTGTTCGACTCTCTCGGCGCAGGCGCCGCGATCGCGCCCGCAGCAGACCCTACGCGCCGATGGCTGCGTCTGGCGCAATTTGTGGGAGAAGCGGGCGCTCGGTTAGACCGCCAGGATATGCCCGCCAATGCGCGCCTGCGGCTTGCGCGCGATATCGGCACAGCAATGGACCGCTTGCAGGTCGAAGAAATCAACGTCGAGGAGCTGTGGGAAGAGCGGGTGTTGCAGGCGCTTGAGGCCAATGCCGGTCATTGGCAGGAAAACACCAAGCTGTTCTACACCGTCAGCAAGATGTGGCACGCCGAATTGGCGGCGCGCGGCGAGCTGGATGCTGCGAGCCGCCGCAATCATCTGTTCCGTGAGGCGGCCAAGCGAATGCGTGACAACCCGCCGCAAACACCGTTCGTAGCGGCAGGTGTCACCAGTGCTGCGCCTGCGCTCGCACGGCTGCTGCGGACGGTTTCTGAGCTGCCGCAGGGTGCGGTTGTGCTGCCCGATCTCGACCTGTCGATGACTGCCGAGGTGTGGGATGAGCTGGGCGGGGCGGGTGATCCGGCGGCCGAGACGCCATTCGAAAAGGGTGACGCGGTCACTCACCCGCAATACCATCTGAAGCTGCTGCTCAACCGCATGGGTGTGGCGCGCGATGAAGTGCAGCAATGGCACCGCGCTGGCCTTGCGAAAGGCCCGCCAGAGCGCACGCATGCGATTTCCAGCCTGTTTCTGCCGCCCGAGGCGAGCAAGGCGTGGGTCGATCTGCCCGCCACAAAACGCCGTATGACGGGCGTTTCACTGGTCGAGACTGCGAACCCGGAGGAGGAGGCGCAGGCAATCGCTTTGCTGGTGCGTGAGGCACTGGAAGAGCCGGAAAAGCGTGTCGCTGTCGTCACGCCCGATCGAGGGTTAGCGGGCCGCGTGGCGCAGCATTTGCGCCGGTGGAACATCTCCGCAGACGATTCCGCCGGGCGCCCACTGTCACAGACTGCCGCAGGGCGCGTGGCGCTCTTGCTCGCTGAAGTGGCAGCAGAAGCGGCTGCTCCGGTGCCGCTTATGGCTCTGCTCGAACACCCGCTGGCGGCATTCGGGGAAGGGCGGGCCGACTGGCTCGACAATGCGCGTGCCTTTGAGCGCAAACTGCGAGGGCCGCGCAAAGAGCCGGGCCTCACGCCGCTCCGCTCGATTGCCGACGAGGCGAAGGTTACAGAATGGTTCAGCGGAGTTGAAACGCTGCTTAGCCCCTTGCTGGAGCCGGTGACCGAGCGCGGGTTGGCAGATTGGCTCGATCTGCTTGCAGAGACGGGCGAAGCGCTGTGCGACGACGCGCTCTGGTCGCGTGAAGATGGCCGTTCGCTGTCCGCATTCATCGAAGAGTTGCGCTTGCAGGCGCGCGATGTGCCGATTGCGCTGGAGCCTGCCGATCTGCCTGCCGCTCTGCGGGATGCGATGGATCAGGTGGCGGTGCGTCCGCCCTATGGCGGACATCCGCGTGTAGCGATTTATGGCTTGCTCGAAGCACGCATGACGCGCGCCGATCTGGTGATTTGCGGCGGCTTGAACGAGGGTGTTTGGCCGCCGTCGCCAGCCACTGACCCGTTGCTCGCGCCTGCCGTGCTGCGGGCATTGGGCGTTCCGGGAGCGGATTTCCGCATCGGGCTGGCCGCACATGATCTCGCGGGAGCCTTGGGCGCTCCTGAAGTGGTGCTCAGCCGGGCGCGGCGTGAGGTTTCTGGTCCTGCCATTGCGTCGCGCTTCCTGCTGCGGGTGCGCGCACTGCTGGGGCGTGATCTGGTGGAGAGGCATGAGGATACAGAACTGCCGCGCCTCGCCCGCGCATTGGACGATCCGCCGCCCTCCGATCCCCATCCGCGCCCGCAGCCCATGCCCAATTCCGCCCAGCGGCGCGAAGATATCAGCGTCACCGCGCTCGATCGGCTGCGCTCTGACCCTTACGAATTCTATGCCAACAAGATCATGCGGCTTTCCGAAATGGACTTGCTCGATGCTGATCCCGGCCCGGCATGGCAGGGCACGCTGGCTCACGGTATACTTGAGGATTGGCATGAGCAGGGCGGTTCGCTGGAAGAACTTGCCGACCAGCATCTGACCCAGCTTTCCGCGCATCCGCTGCTGCGCGCCCTGTGGCGACCACGCCTGCTTAAGGCGCTCGAATGGGTGCAATTGCAACTCGCCAGCGAACCGGGGCGCGAGCCGGTGAAGTGGGAAGCCTGGGGCGAGATGGAAGTCGACGGCATCCGCATCTTCGGCAAGGCTGACCGGATTGATCGCCTGGCTGACGGCTCGCTTGCTGTGGTCGATTACAAGACTGGCGGGCCGCCCTCCGGGGCGCAGGTCGAGAAGGGCTATGCACTGCAATTGGGCACGATTGGCCTGATTGCTCGCGATGGTGCGTTTGATGGACTGTCAGGCGATGCCACGCGGTTCGAATATTGGTCCTTGGGACGCGACAAGAAGAGCGAGACGGGTTTCGGCTATGTCACGACGCCGCTGCTCGAAGGGCGAAAGCGCAGCGGCATCCCGCCGGAGGATTTTCTGCCGCAGACTGAGAACTTCCTGCACGAGGCGCTCGGCAAATGGATCCTTGGAAGCGAACCCTTCACCGCGCGGCTCAACCCCGACGCGCCCGGTTATTCGACTTACGACCAGTTGACGCGACTTGAAGAATGGCAGGGCCGCGAGGGTGACAGCGCATGAGCGGCCCCGGTAAAGTCTATCCGCTACAGGACAATCAGCGCGATGCGGTCGCGCCCGATGACAGCGTGTGGCTGTCCGCCTCGGCAGGCACGGGCAAAACGCAGGTGCTGTCCGCCCGCGTGCTGCGGCTGCTGCTGACCGAGGGCGTCAGCCCCGAACAGATATTATGCCTCACCTTCACCAAGGCGGGCGCGGCAGAAATGGCGACGCGCGTCAATGAAGTGCTCGCGAATTGGGTGCGAATGAAGCCGGAAGAGCTGGCTGCCGATCTGGCGGCCATCGGCGCGGATGTGGACGAAGGTACCAGAGCACGGGCGCGCACGCTGTTCGCCTCGGTGCTCGATTGCCCCGGCGGCGGCCTGCGCATCGATACGATCCATGCCTTCGCGCAATGGCTGCTGTCTGCATTTCCGGAGGAAGCGGGGCTAACGCCCGGCACGCGCCCAATGGAAGACCGCGACCGGCTTCTGCTGGCCGACCGCGTGCTGCGTGACCTTCTCGTCGAATGGCAGCAAAGCGACCGTTCAGCGGTTGAAGCACTTGAAATGCTGTCGCTGCGCATGGGTCCAGATGGTGCGCGCGGGTGGCTGATGCGCTGCGCTCTGGCACGTGAGGCGTGGTTTGGCCCCGCAGCATGGCAACCGCCGATGACAGGCCGGGTGAAGCAATTGCTCGGCCTGCCCGCCGATGCTGATCCTGATGTTCTGGCTGGCCGCAGCGCGGATGGCGAAGAGGGTATTCAGCTGATCCGGCAGATCATGTGGGCCTATGACGAATGGGGCACCAAGAGCGGTCAGAAATTTGCCGGATTGATTGGTGAGTGGTTGCTTGGTGCGCCCGAGGAGAGGTTCGCTGGAAGCAGTGCGTTTCTGGGCGACCTCTTCAACGACAAGGGCCTGCTCAAATATCAGGGCAATCTTGAGAAGCAGGACGAGGCGATTTCCGCTTTGGCCGAGCAAGCGCGTGAGTGGTTACAGAAGGTTGCAGAGCAGGCGACCCTGCTTGCACTGGTCGACATCATCACCCCCGCGCTCGAAGTGGGACGCAAATTCGCGCTGGGCTGGGACGAGGCAAAGCAGCGCGAGGGGCTGGTCGACTTCGACGATCTCATCCGCCGCGCTGCCACCTTGCTCGGCAATGCTGATATGGCTGCATGGATTCGTTACAAGCTGGATCGGCGGTTCGATCATGTGCTGGTGGACGAGGCGCAGGATACCAATCAGCAGCAATGGGCGATTATCGACGCTCTGACCGACGATTTCTTCTCCGGTGAGGGCCAGAAGGGTGATCGCCAGCGCACGCTGTTTGTGGTGGGTGATTACAAGCAAGCGATTTTCGGTTTTCAGGGAACCAGTCCGAAGAATTTCGCGGCGGCGCGCAATCGCTATGCGGATTTGCTGCGCTCACGGCGCGAGAATGCCGCCCAGTCTCGCCAGAATATCACTGCACGCGATTTGCAAGAGCTGGGGCTGGGACGGTCCTATCGCACCGCGCAAAGTGTGCTGGGGTTTGTCGATGCCGCGATTGATGCGATCACTCCGGCTGCGCTGGGATTGGATCGGCGGCCCGATGCGCACAAAGGCGATAATCGTCCTGGGCTTGTCACTCTGTGGAAGCCTGTGCCCGGCAAGCCGGAAGATTCTGACGAGGAGGATGGCCCCGAAATCCGCGTCTCCGAACCGGAGCGCCGCATGGCCGATGCGCTGGCCAAACAGGTCAAGCAATGGCTCGATAATGGCTTCGCATTGGTGAAGGGTGAGCCGCGCAATGCGGGGCCGGGCGATATCATGGTGCTGGTGCGCAAGCGCAAGGAACTTGCGGGGCTGATCGTCGCACGGCTGCATGCAGCGGGCGTTCCAGTGGCAGGTGTCGACCGCTTGCGGCTCGGCGCGCCGCTGGCGGTGAAGGATTTGATGGCCGCGCTGCGCTTTGCCGCGCAACCGCAGGATGACCTCGCGCTCGCCTGTCTGCTGGTCTCGCCCATATTCGGGTGGTCGCAGGAACAATTGCTCGAACATGGCTATCGGCCCGAAAAAAGGCGGCTGTGGGACCACTTGCGACGCAGCGACCATCCTGACGTCATGGCGGCAACCGCCAATTTGCGCGATCTGCTGGCGCTTGCCGATTATGAGCCACCGCAAGCCTTGCTGCACTGGATGCTGGTCGGCCCATGGAAAGCGCGCGCAAAGCTGGTCGCGCGTCTGGGGAACGAGGCTAACGATCCGATTGACGAATTGCTCAATGCCGCGCTGCAATTCTCCGCTGCCAATACGCCCAGCCTACAGGGTTTTATCCGCTGGTTCGATGCAGGCGATGGTGAGTTGAAGCGCGAGACCGAAGGCGCGGGCGATCAGGTCCGTGTGATGACTGTGCATGGCTCCAAAGGCTTGCAGGCGCCGATCGTCATTCTCGCCGATGCCTGCGGCGATCCCGATGCCTCGCGCATGTCCGGTCTCGATCTGGTGGAAGAGCAGGCTGGGGAGGATGGTCGCACTTTGCCGCTGCCTCCGCTGTCCAGCGATGAGCGGGTGGGCCGAATTTCCGAAGCTGAGGAGGCTGCCAAAGCCGCTGATCGGCAGGAGCACTGGCGGCTGCTCTACGTCGCCATGACTCGCGCTGAAGAGGCGTTGTTTGTCGGCGGATCGCTGGGCAAGAGAGAGGCGGAGCCCAAGCCTGATAGCTGGTATGCGCGGCTTGAGCCGTTGTTTGGTGGCGAGTGGCTGGACGATTCCGTCTGGGGTGGCCGCATGGAGCTTGGGGAGTGCGCACCTCCGGTCGAAAAACGCACGCAAACCGATCTCGCTTTGCCAATGGTTCTGCCGGATTGGGCGATCACGCCTGTGGGAGAGGAGCCGCGCCCACCGCGTCCGCTTGCACCCTCGGCCAGCGCCGATGAGCAGGACAGTGATCCGCCGCTTCCGGTAGAGCAGGCCGCTATCGCCGCGCGGCGCGGGGTGCTGATCCATTCGTTGCTCGAACGTTTGCCCGATACGCCGATCGATGTGCGCGCCAGCGGGGGCAGGGCATGGCTTGAACGCCATGGCGGCGACCTATCCTCGGCGGAGCGTGAGGAAATGCTCGCTCGCGCGCTGAATGTGTTGGAGGACCCGCAGTGGCGTGAACTGTTCGGGCCTGATGCGCTGGCTGAAGTCCCGCTCGCCGCGACTGTCGGTGAACAGGTAATTGCAGGCACGGCGGACCGGCTGCTGGTGACGTCCGAGCGCGTGCTGGTTGCAGATTTCAAGACTGCGCGCCGACCGCCCGGCTCGCTGGACGCAGTGCCGACAACGACGCTCAAGCAAATGGGAGCCTATGCCGCTGCGCTGGCGGTGATCTTCCCTGACCGGGTGATAGAGGCGGCGGTACTCTACACCCAGACGCCGCAATTGATCGCCATTCCCGCGGACATTCTGGCGGCGCATCACCCGGCGGCAATAGCCAAACTGGGGGCAAGCTAAGGAAAGCTATCGCACCCAGCGCGTTGTGCAATTACGGATCATACCCAAATAGGGTTCAAAGCAATTCAGGAGACGCCAACATGGCTACCAAGAACGTAACTGACGATAGCTTCCAGACAGATGTGCTGGATTCCGACAAGCCCGTACTGGTCGATTTCTGGGCTGAATGGTGCGGCCCGTGCAAAATGATTGCGCCCGCGCTGGAAGAGATTTCGGATGAACTGGCCGACAAGGTCACCATCGCCAAGATGGACATCATGGAAAACCCCGATGTGCCGGGCAAGATGGGTGTGCAGTCCATCCCGTTTCTGGTGCTATTTCACAAGGGACAGCCTGCTGCCCAGCAGATGGGTGCGGCCCCCAAAAATGCGCTCAAGGGCTGGCTTGATGCGGAACTCGCTAAGCTGAGTTAAGCTCGTTCAAACGCTCCACCATCGAGTCCCACAGGGCGGGTGAAGCGGCGCCAATCAGTCCTTTGCGGTCCCATTCATCGACGCGGTAGGCGGAGCCATCGAGGCGCGCGGCCTTGCCGCCTGCCTCGTTGAGCCACAGCACGCCAGCTGCGTGGTCCCATGCTAATGTGCGTTCGAAGATGGAGACATCGTTCGTGCCGAGCGCGAGGCGCGGATATTGCTCGGCGGCGCAATAGGGTATGTCGGTGAGGCGGTAATGCGGCATGATATGCGTGCGCATCGCCTCGCGCTGTGCGGCGTCCATGAACAGCAGCGAGATCGCAGCAACAGGCGGTGTTTCGCCTGTTGGCACGGCCGTCACCTTTTCCTCGCCAATGAAAGCACCCTTGCCGCGGTGCGCCACGCAGAAGCGGCCTGTCAGGCAGTCATAGATCCAACCTGTATGCGCTTCTCCGCCCGAAGCCATGGCGATGAGGATGCCGAACGGCGGCTTGCCGGTCGCGAAATTGCGGGTGCCGTCGATCGGGTCAACAATCCAGCAATCGCCCTCCAACCCGTCCAGCGCTGACGGGTCTGCATGGACTTGCTCTTCGCCAACGAAAGCAAGTCCGGGGATGATCTTCTCCAGCCCCTCACGCAACATGGCTTCAGAATCGCGGTCCGCCACGGTGACGGGGTCATTGCCGCCCTTATCCTCGATTTCCCCTTCGGCAAGGTTGCGGTAGCGCGGGAGGATGGCCTTCTCGGTGACTTCGCGCAGCAGCGTTTCGACCGCGCGGTGAAATCCCATGATGTCACTCATATCTTGTCATTCCAGCGAACGCTGGAATCGCTCGCTGCGGTGCGCCAATCTGAGGGAGATCCCAGCTTTCGCAGCGATAACGAACCCTTGCTCATGATCGGTAATCTGCATTGATCGAGATATATCCGTGGGTCAGATCGCAAGTCCAAACCACCGCGCGCCCATCACCCATGCCGAGGTCCACCGTGACATCTACTTCATCACCAGCAAGGTGTTTCGCCACCGGCGCCTCATCATAATCGGTGACAGGCAGGCCATCACGCGCCGCCCACACGCCGCCAAAGGCAATGGAAAGCTTGTCCCGGTCCGCAGGTTCGCCCGCCTTGCCGACTGCCATTACCACGCGCCCCCAATTCGCATCGCCGCCTGCAATCGCAGTTTTGACCAGCGGCGAATTCGCTACAGCTAGGCCGACGCGGCGCGCGCTGTCGTCGCTTTCCGCCCCGGAGACGGTGACGCTGATAAATTTGCTCGCCCCTTCGCCGTCACGCACGACCAATTGCGCGAGTTGCAGGCACACATCCTCCAGCGCTGCCATAAAGGCATCCGCGCCCGGATCGTCGAAAGAGGTGAGGGGCGTGTTGCCCGCTTTGCCCGTGGCGAAGGCCAGCACAGTGTCGCTGGTCGAGGTGTCGCTATCGACCGTGATGCAGCTGTAAGTGCGCGCATTGGCGGCGGAGAGGCATTGTTGCAGGAAAGCAGGCTCCACCGCCGCATCGGTGAAGATATAGCCCAGCATTGTCGCCATATCGGGCGCGATCATGCCGCTGCCCTTGATAATGCCGTTGAGGGTTGCGCGCGTGTCGCCGATCATCGCGGCAGAGGTCGCGCCTTTGGCGAAAGTGTCCGTGGTGCCGATGGCGTTGGTGGCGTCTTCCCAGCTGCATGGCTCAGTTTCCAGCACGGCTGCCACGCCTTCCTCCGCTTTGTCCTTGGGCAAAGGAACACCAATCACGCCGGTGGAGGAGACGAGGACGTCGGACGGCTCGCAATCGAGGTGATGGGCGACCTGCGCCATGATCTGCTCCACGGCTTCGCGCCCGCGATAGCCGGTAAAGGCGTTGGAATTGCCGGCATTCACGATCAGCGCCCGTGCGCGGCCCAGCTTGACCTGCTCGCGCCCCATCTCGACTTCGGTGGAGCAACACACGTTCTGCGTAAACACGCCCGCCAGTGCTGTGCCCTCTGCCAGCTCGGCATAGGTCAGGTCGGCGCGGTCCCAATCCTTGTAGCGCGCGCGAGCGACACGCAGGGTGACGCCTTCGATATCGGGCATATCGGGAAAAGGCAGGGCGAGAGGAGAGCGGGTTAGGTCCATATGGCGGGTCATAATCGGGCTACATGCGGGCGGCAACGCAGCATTTCACCGCATGTTCACGCATTCCGGCGTAGACTTCGCCGCACCATTCGCTATCTGACACACCACATGCTGCGCCAATTGCTCACCCTGCTCGCCGTGATTTCGGGCTTTACGCTCGCGGCAGAGCCTGTGTCCGCCGCCGATGTGCGGGCGGTGAGTGTTGCTGCGGCGGAGCAGGCGGATTGCACTCCAGTTGTTACTGCGCCGCTGCAATTTGGCACTGTGCGGCGGTCGCGTAGCACTTCGCAATCGCTTCCATGCCCGCAGCGTCCGGTGATCGTCGTATCGCCGCCAGTCATGCTACAGATAGACCGCGCGCGCGAATAGCGCCGCAAACCCCTCACATCGCCTGACTTTTACAGGCCGCGCCCACTTGCGCGGCCATCTTTCATATTATCCGAACAGGAACAGCCCGCCATGTGGCAGACAATCGCCAAAACCATCTTCGGTTCGTCCAATGATCGTTACGTCAAATCGCTCGACAAGATCGTGGCCCGTATCGATGCGCTGGAAGATCAGCTGCTCGACTTTTCCGATGACGAGCTAAAGGCCCAAACCGCCAAGTTCCGCATCAAGCTGGAAGAGGGCGCGACGCTCGATGATATCATGCCCGAAGCTTTCGCCACCGTGCGTGAGGCGTCCAAGCGCGTGCTGGGTATGCGGCATTTCGACGTGCAGATGGTTGGCGGCGTGGTGCTTCATCGCGGCGAGATCGCGGAAATGAAGACGGGTGAGGGTAAGACGCTGGTCGCCACGCTTGCCACCTATCTCAACGCCATCGAAGGCAAGGGCGTCCACGTGGTGACGGTCAATGATTACCTCGCCAGCCGCGATGCGGAATGGATGGGCCAGCTGTACAACTTCCTCGGCCTGACCACCGGCGTGGTTGTGCCGAACTTGCCCGAAGCGGCGCGGCGAGAGGCCTATGCCGCAGACATCACCTACGGCACCAACAACGAATTCGGTTTCGATTATCTGCGCGATAATATGAAACAGGAACGCGGCCAGATGGTGCAGCGTCCCTTCAATTACGCGATTGTCGATGAGGTCGATTCCATCCTGATCGACGAGGCGCGTACGCCGCTGATCATCTCCGGCCCGACCGAAGACAAGAGCGATCTGTATGTCGCGCTTGACGAGGTTATCAAGCAATTGGTCAAGGATCAGGAGGCGCTCGAAAAGGAAAACGGCGGGCCGCTGGGTGAAGAAGAGGGCTATTACACCAAGGACGAAAAGAGCCGTAATGTCTCGCTGACCGAAGACGGTGCTGAAGAACTCGAAAAGCGCTTGCTCGCGTCTGGCCTGCTCGAAACCGACAATCTCTACGATATCGAGAACACGCAGGTCGTCCACCACATGGACCAGGCACTGAAAGCCGTGGTCATGTTCAAGAAGGACACCGACTACATCGTGAAGGATGACAAGGTCATCATTATCGATGAATTCACGGGCCGCATGATGGATGGCCGCCGCTGGTCGAACGGCCTGCATCAGGCGGCAGAGGCCAAGGAAGGGGTGGAAATCCAGCCCGAGAACCAGACCATGGCCTCGATCACCTTCCAGAACTATTTCCGCATGTATCCCAAGCTGTCCGGAATGACCGGCACCGCCGCCACCGAGGCGAGCGAATTTTGGGATATCTACAAACTCAACGTCGTCGAAATTCCCACCAATGTGCTGATCCAGCGCGTCGACGAGGAAGACGAGTTTTACAAGAGCACGCTCGACAAGTTTGCCGCGATTGCCACGGCGATCCGCGAAAAGAACGAGATCGGTCAGCCGGTGCTGGTCGGCACCGTGTCGATCGAGAAGTCCGAACTGCTCAGCAAGTTTCTCGACGAGGAAGGCGTGCAACACGCGGTCCTCAACGCCCGCATGCACGAGCAGGAAGCGCATATTGTGGCGCAGGCTGGCCGTATCGGCGGAGTGACGATTGCCACCAATATGGCTGGCCGCGGCACTGACATTCAGCTGGGCGGTAATGTGGAATTCCGCATCGGCGATGAATTGTCAGAACTGGAAGACGGTCCTGAAAAAGACGCTGCCATCGCCAAGATCAAGGCTGAAGTGGCCGAGGAAAAGCAGCGCGTTCTGGATGCGGGCGGGCTGTTCGTACTGGGCACGGAGCGGCACGAAAGCCGCCGTATCGATAACCAGCTGCGCGGTCGCTCTGGCCGTCAGGGTGACCCCGGCCTTTCGCGCTTTTACCTGTGTCTGGAAGACGATCTGCTCCGCATATTTGGCCCGGACACGCTGTTCGCCAAGATGATGAACGCCAATCTCGAAGATGGCGAGGCTATTGGCTCCAAATGGCTCTCCAAGGCGATTGAAACCGCGCAGAAGAAGGTCGAAGCGCGCAATTATGAAATGCGTAAGCAGGTCGTGCAGTACGATGACGTGATGAATGACCAGCGCAAGGTCATCTACGAACAGCGCAGCGAAATCATGGATTCAGAGCGCGTCGATGACGTGGTCGATGACATGCGCCGCGATGCGATCAATGCCATCGTGATGACCGCGTGCCCGCCGGGGTCCTATCCTGAGCAATGGGACGTGGCGCAGCTGAGAGAAAAAATCGACGAGGTGCTCGGTCTTGAGGTGCCGCTCGAAGATTGGCTCGAAGAAGATCAGGTCGAACCGGACATCATTGAGGAACGACTTCAGGACCTCGCCGAACAGAAGATGGCTGCGCGTATCACCGATATCCCGGAAGATACGTGGCGCCGGGTGGAGAAGAGCATCCTTCTGGAAAGGCTCGACTATCACTGGAAGGAACACCTAGCGACGCTCGACGCGCTGCGTCAGGTCGTGTTCCTGCGCGCCTATGCGCAAAAGCAGCCGATCAACGAGTATAAGCAGGAGGCCTTCGGCCTGTTTGAAACCATGCTCGATACGCTGCGCGAAGATGTCAGCAAGGTTCTGCTAACGGCGGAGTTCCGCGCCGCAACACCGCCGCCGCCGCCGCGTGAATTGCCCGATTTGCCAGAGTTCCTGACCGGACATATCGACCCGTTCACAGGCGAGGACAATTCCAACGATGGCGATGGCTCCGCTCAGCAGGCCCCGCTATTTGGTACGCTGGCCGGATCACCCGTCGCTTCGACAGGTTCGGGCGGCGCGCAGACGGAAGACCCCTATGCGGGCCAGAACGTCAGCCGCAACGCGCCATGCCCATGTGGTTCAGGCAGCAAGTATAAGCACTGCCACGGGGCTGCTTGATTAGTGTTCCGCGCGCCCATCCGGGCGCGCGGTCCTCGCTAGATGCGCAGTCAAGCTGCGCCCGCTGCGGGCGGGCGGTCGCCCTGTGTCGTGCGCTGTGCGCCCGATGAACTGATGAGATTTGTACCAGACGGTCCCGCAGGGACCGCAAGCGCGACCGCGCGTCGGCCGGTCAGGCCGGAAGCCTAAGGGCCCGGATGGGCCCGCCGGCGATTGAGGCTAAAAGGAATAATGGCTCCCCGAGTTGGATTCGAACCAACGACCAAGTGATTAACAGTCACCTACTCTACCGCTGAGCTATCGGGGAGCAGCCCGAAAGGCAGGTGAGCGCCTATATGGGGGGCGATTGGGTTTGGCAAGGCCCTGTTTTAACCAATCGGAGTCAGGTGATGAATTGCTCTGCCACGATGCGTTCATCCAGCGCGTGGCCGGGGTCGAACAGCAGCGTCAATTCCTTGTCGCGCGCGATTTCTACGTGGACTTCGGCCACGTCGCGCACTTCCTTCTGATCGGCTACCACGGCAACCGGGCGCTTGGCTGGCTCGTGAACATGAAAAGTCACCCGGCTGCGGTCAGGCAGGATGGCACCGGGCCAGCGGCGCGGGCGGAACGGGCTGATCGGAGTGAGCGCCAGCATCCGCGAATCGAGCGGCAGTATCGGACCGTTGGCGGAAAGGTTATAGGCGGTTGAGCCAACCGGCGTTGCCAGCAACACGCCATCGCCTGCCAATTGCGGAATACGCACCTTGTCGTTGACCGAAATCTCGATCTTGGCTGTCTGCCGGGTTTCACGCAGCAGACTGACTTCGTTGATCGCGCAGTAGGTTATCCGCTCGCCTGACTGGGTAATAGCTTCCATGCGCAGGGGTGAGACGGTGAGCGGTTTCGCGCGGGCAATCCGCGCAGCCACATCGCCGGCCTTCTTGTAGCGATTCATCAGAAAGCCGACCGTGCCCAGATTGACACCGAAAACGGGCAGCACGCGGTGCGTGTCCAGCATATCGTGCATGGTATCGAGCATGAACCCGTCACCGCCCAGCGCGACGACGATATCGGCGTCTTCTATCGGCACGAATTCAGCGCGCTGCGACAATTCGCGCGCGGCCTCTCCCGCCTTTTCGGTGTCGGAATGCAGCAGCGCGAGGCGCCGCCGACTGGCCGATTGGGCTTCCCCGCTGGTCATATCCTCTGCCATTGCGCCCGACCCTATGGAGCAGCGTCCCGATTTGCAACGCGCCATTATCGGTGCGAGACTGATTCAGTCCCATTTGGCAGGAACGTGTGATGACGATACCCGCACAAACCATTGAACGCCGCGCAAGATATGACCGGCGCAAGATGGAACCGCATCCGGTGACGGAGGATTTGGCTGACGCTCTGACGGCGAATACGATTCAGTTCTTGTTCCAGCCGCAATTTCGCGGATCAGACAGTGCTCTCGCTGGTGCAGAGGCGCTGGTGCGGTGGGAACATCCGGATCACGGCGTGCTGGCCGGTGATGCGCTGGTGGCGATTTCGCAGAGTGGCGGAATTGCACGGCGATTGTCTCGTCATATTGCGCGTGCGTCGTTGAATGCAGCGGCGAGTTGGCCCGATCACCTGCGTCTTTCCATCAATGTCACCGCAATGGATCTGTTCGACCGCACATTTGGCGAGGAATTGCTCGCCATGATCGCTGATGTGGGTTTCCCGCCAGAGCGATTGACGCTGGAAATCACCGAACAGGCGCTGGTAGCCGATCTCGACCGGTCAGCCGCTCGCCTTGAGGCGCTGGCAGAGAGCGGTATTCGCATCGCGCTTGATGATTTTGGCGCGGGTTTCTGCAATTTCCGTTATCTGAAAGTGCTGCCCTTGCACGTGCTAAAGCTGGACCGCGCGATGATCGAGGGCGTTGCCACCGATGAGCGCGATCTTGCGGTCCTGCGCGGGATTGTCGCGATGGCCAATGCTCTCAATCTTCGCGTCATTGCTGAAGGTATTGAGAATGAAGAGCAGCGCGATGTTGCTATGCGCGAAGGGTGCCATGCGTGGCAGGGCTATCTTGGCGCTAGACCAATGACAGCTGAGCAATTCGCACAGATGTTCTCGCAGTAGACACGTCCCGGTCTGCCACCTTCCACCAACATCCGCTCGCTCCTGTCGTGCCCCTAATCCCCCTCTGTGGGCGGAGGCGCATTCTTCACATGCTCATCGAACCAGTCGATCATTTCCGCCAGCGTGTGCAGCACGCTTTCGCGCCCGCGATAGCCGTGGCTTTCGTGTGGTAACATCACCAGCCGCGCGGTGCCGCCGGTGCCGCGAATGGCGGCGAACATGCGTTCGGACTGCTGTGGGAAGGTGCCCGAATTGTTGTCATTGTCGCCGTGGATCAGCAGCATTGGCTCGTTGATCTGGTCGGCGGCCATGAAGGGTGAAAGCTCGTAATAAGTTTCGGGCGCGTCCCAGAAGATGCGCCGCTCTGCCTGAAAGCCGAACGGGGTGAGCGTGCGGTTGTACGCGCCCGAACGCGCAATCCCGGCGCGGAAAATATCGCTCTGTGCCAGCAAATGTGCGGTCATGAAGGCGCCGTAGCTGTGCCCGCCCACGCCCACACGGTAGCCATCGCTGACTCCTCGCTCGACCGCGAAATCAACCGCTGCCTGCGCGCTGGAGACGATCTGCTCGATGAAAGTGTCGTTCACCGTCTCCGGATCCTCGCCGATCACCGGCATCGAGGCATTGTCGAGCACGGCATAGCCCTGCGTCAGGAAAAAGCGGTGTGAATAGCTACCGATGCGGGTGAAACGGTACGGAGAATCGCGGTTTTGCGAAGCCGTGGACGCATTGGTGAATTCACGCGGATAGGCCCACACGACAAGCGGCAATTGCGTGCCTTCGACATAGTCGGGCGGGAGATAGAGCGTCGCGGTCAGCTCCGTGCCGTCCGCGCGGGTGTAGGTCACCAGTTCACGGCTGATGCCGGTCAGTTCGGGATGCGGATCAGGAAACTCGGTCAGCGCGGTGACCTGTTCGCCCGCGTGCAGGCGGAAATTCCCCGGATCGGTGGGGCTCTGGTAATAGGTGATGAAACTGCTGCCGCTGTCGTCCAGCACATCGACCACGCTTTCCAGATTTTCGCCGGAATTGCGCCAAAGTTCTTCGGTTTCCAGTGTGGCGAGATCGAAACGGCGCAGGAATGGGCGCAGGCCATCGGGCGTTGCTCCGCTGCCGTTCAAGAGCAGCACGCCATCATCATTGCGGGCGACCGAGAAGCCAGCGTCGGTAAAGACCCGCACAGGCGAGCCGGGATCGGCATAGGCATCGGCGGCATTGCGGATGTTGAGGACGCGCGGTGCATTATCCCCGGTCACATCCACATGCGACAGGCGGATTTCGCGGGTGTCGCGATCGTAATCATAGGCGATCACATCGTCGCTGTTCTCGATCCCGACAAAGCCAGAGAATCGATCTTCAAAGCGGGCGATTTCCATCGGTTCGCCATCAAACGGCGCGGCAAGGCCAAACATGGCATCGCGCACATCGGTTTCGACACGCGGATCGCCGCCATCCTGCGCTTCGGCCCAGAGCAGCAAAGCAGGCTCGGTCGGGTGCCAGATGATACGGCGGCGGCCTGTGATCACGCCTTGCACGGGGAGATTATCGGCCAGCGGCTGCTGGGCGATTGTTGTGATCGGATTGCCTGAAGCGTCCGTTACCACGGATGTTAGTGGGAACCGCGAATAAGGCACTTCATAGCTGAAAGGCTGCTCCAGCCATTCCATCAACATGTATTCGCCGTTGGGAGAGGCGGCGGCGTAGGTGTAGAGGCGCGGCTCTCCCAGCACTTCGTGTTCGCCACTATCAAGCGAAAAGGCCACGGGCTGGCTGGTTCCGAGCCAGGCAAACATCGCCTCGTCATGCGGGTCCTGCAGCATATCCTGATAGGTGCGCGTTTGCGCTTCTTCACCGCCCGATGCATCCTGAATGGCGGGGCCAGCCGGTGTCAGCGAACGCTGCGGCATTGGTCCGCGCGCGTCGGGAGTTACGAGCGCGAGAAGGCGGCCATCGGGCAACCAGCGCGGGTTCTGGAAAATCGGATTGATGCCGCTTTCAAGCACCATGCTCGCGATGCCGCTTTCGGTATCGAGCACCATCAACGCCATGCCATCTGCATAGGTATTGGTGAACGCGACATAGCGGCCATCGGGCGACCAGCTGGTGTCGGAAATATCGGCATTGTCGGGGAGGGCAACGATCCGCTCATTCACGCCAGAAACATCGCGCAGGCTCATGCCGACAAAGGCGCGGGTGCCATAGCGGTCGTTAATAGAGGCATCGAGTCGCAGGCCCGCCAGCTTCTCCATTGGCCGCGCCAGATCGGCAACGGGTGGCAGGCTCTCACGCTCCAGCAGCAGCAGCGTGTCACCGTCGGGAGAGACCGAGACGGCAGGCGAGGGCGCGCGGGTGACGATATCAGCCACATCTGCCGGGGGGAGGCGGTAGCCTTCGGTTTCCTGCGCCATTGCAGGGGCAGCAATCGGGGCGGCCATCACAAGGCCAAGGCCCAAACTCAGGGCAGTGGTCAGCAGATAACGCATGGATCAGACTCTCCTTGTTGTTCGCGCACTAAAACCTGAGCGCTGCACAAAGGCAAGCTGTGAGCCGTCCAGTCAGGCCGCTTTCTGCTTCTTCGCCCGCTTCACCACGCCGCTCAGCCCCTTGGTGAGCTGGAACAGTCCATTGAGGCGGCTTTGCGGATCGCCCCATGCGCGGTTGATGACAAGCTTCATGTCGGGGCGCAGCTTGGCGGTGCCTTGCAGACGGTCGACATAGGCGATCAGGCCCGCAGGATCGGGGAAATTGTCCTCGTGGAATGTCACCAGGGTCCCGCGCGCGCCAACATCAATCTTGGCGATATTGGCGGCGATGGCCTGTCCCTTGATCTCGATCAGGCGGATGAGGTTCTTGGTCGGCTGCGGCAATTCGCCGAAACGGTCGATCATTTCGGCGGCAAGGCTTTCTATCTCCGCCTGACCCTCGGTCTGGTTGAGGCGGCGGTAGAGCGCCATGCGTACCGCGAGGTCGGGGACATATTCCTCCGGTATCATGATCGGTGCATCGACGGTGATCTGTGGGCTGAGGCCGGTGCTGTCCGCCTTCAGCCCAGCATCGCCTGCCTTGGCAGCAAGGATCGCGTCTTCCAGCATCGATTGATACAGTTCAAACCCGACTTCGCGGATATGGCCGCTCTGTTCGTCACCCAGCAGATTGCCCGCGCCGCGAATGTCGAGATCGTGGCTGGCAAGCTGGAAGCCCGCGCCAAGACTGTCGAGATCGCCCAGCACCTTCAGGCGCTTCTCCGCAACTTCGGAAAGCTGTGTGTCGGCGGGCGTGGTGAGATAGGCATAGGCACGGATTTTCGCGCGCCCCACCCGGCCGCGCAATTGGTAAAGCTGGGCAAGGCCGAAACGGTCTGCGCGGTGGATGATTATGGTGTTGGCCGTTGGCAGATCCAGACCGCTTTCGATGATCGTGGTGGAGAGCAGGACTTCGTATTTGCCTTCGTAAAACGCGCTCACTCGCTCTTCAATGTCGCCTGCGCCCATCTGGCCGTGTGCGCTCACGAATTTCACTTCGGGCACGGTTTCGCGCATCCATTCTTCAAGCGGTCCCATGTCGGAAATACGCGGCACGACGATAAAGCTCTGCCCGCCGCGATGATGTTCGCGCAGCAGCGCCTCGCGCACCACCATATCGTCCCACTCCATCACGTAGGTCCGCACGGCGAGACGGTCGATTGGTGGCGTCTTGATGGTGGACAGTTCGCGCAGGCCCGTCATCGCCATTTGCAGCGTGCGCGGGATCGGCGTGGCGGTAAGGGTGAGGACATGCACATCGGCGCGCAATGATTTCAGCTTTTCCTTGTGGGTGACGCCAAAGCGCTGTTCCTCATCCACGATCACAAGGCCAAGGTTCTTGAACTGCGTGTTCTTGGACAGGATCGCGTGCGTGCCGATCACGATGTCGACCGTGCCATCTGTCAGCCCGCCGCGCGTTTCCTGCATTTCCTTTGACGGAACAAGGCGTGACAGCCGCCCGATCTTGAGCGGAAAACCGGCAAAACGATCACAGAAATTCTGGAAGTGTTGGCGTGCAAGCAGCGTTGTTGGCGCGACCATTGCGACCTGTTGGCCATTCATCGCGGCGACAAAGGCAGCACGCAGCGCGACCTCGGTCTTGCCGAAACCAACATCGCCGCACACCAGCCGGTCCATCGGGCGGCCGCTTTCGAGATCGCGCAGAACATCGGCGATGGCGGCTTCCTGATCTTCGGTCTCTTCATATTGGAAGCGGTCGAGGAACTGGTTGTAGCTGGCTTCTTCGGGCGCCAGCACGGGTGCTTTCCTGAGCGCGCGCTGGGCAGCAATTTCCATCAGCTCGCCCGCAATCGCGCGAATACGTTCCTTCAGACGGGCGCGGCGTTTCTGCCAAGCTTCGCCGCCCAGCCTGTCCAGCGGGACACTTTCCTCGCTGCTGCCATAGCGGCTGAGCACGTCGATATTTTCGACCGGGATGAACAGCTTGTCGCCGCCAGCATATTCCAGTCGCACACAATCGTGCAGGCTTTTGCCCGCCGCGATGGGCTCCAGCCCGATATATTTGCCGATACCGTGATCGAGATGCACGACCAGGTCACCGCGCGACAAGGCCTGCAATTCGGCGAGGAAAGCGTCGGCATCCTTCTTGCGCTTCTTGCGGCGGACCAGCCTGTCACCCAGCAGATCCTGCTCGGTAATCAACTCCAGCTCATCATTGGCAAAACCGGTGTCGAGCGGCAGGACCATGGCAGTGGCTTTGCCCTTTGCCGAGGAGCCGAGCGCTTCCTGCCAGCTTTCCGCGATCTTTACCGGCGTGCCCGCTTCCTCAATGATCGAGGTGATGCGGCTGAGCGATCCTTGGGTATATGCCGCCAGCAGCGGACGCTTGCCGGCCTTGGCAAGCGCCTTGAAATGCTTCGCTGCGGCTTCATAGGCATTGCTGCCTTGCGAGCGTTCGGGCGTGAAATCGCGCGCCGAGCGGAAGCCGAAATCGAGTACCGTGTCGCTCTCGGGCTCGTCGAAGATGGAGGTCTTGTGGATCGGCCATGCGGTCAGCGCGCGGTCCAGTTCATCCTTTGTCAGATAAAGCTGCTCTGGATCAATCGGGCGATAGCTGCCCTTGGACTGTCCGGCGATCTCGCTGCGCTGACGGTGATAATCGGCAATGTCGGTCAGCCGTTCTTCCGCCGCCGACATGGCAGCAGAATCGATCACGAGTGTCGCATCTTTTCCGAGATGGTCGAACAAAGTCGCCATCCGGTCTTCGAACAGTGGTAGCCAATGTTCCATGCCCGCCAGTCGCCGACCGTCGCTCACCGCTTCATACAACGGATCTTGCGTGGCGGTCGCGCCAAATGCTTCGCGGTAGCGCCCACGGAACCGCTTGATGCTGTCTTCGTCGAGCAGCGCCTCGCTGGCGGGCAGCAGCAAATGCTCGTCAATCGTTGCGGTGGTTCGCTGGGTGCTGGGATCGAACAGACGCAGGCTTTCCAGCTCATCGCCGAAGAAATCGAGCCGTAATCCGCCTTCCAGGCCGCTGGGATGAATATCGACAATGCTCCCACGCATCGCGAATTCGCCTGTGTCGACCACGGTATCAACGCGGGTGTAGCCTTGCCTCTGTAACAGCGCCGCAAGGCTTTCGTGGCCGATTTCTGTGCCCACTTTGAATTCGCGCACCGCTTCGCGAATGCGGAATGGCGTAAGCACGCGTTGCAGCAGCGCGTTGACTGTGGTGACCACCAGTTGATCGCCCGCTTTGCCTGCTTGCAACCGGTGCAGTGCCGCCAGCCTTTGCGCGCTGACCGACATGGCCGGGCTGGCCCGGTCAAACGGCAGGCAATCCCACGCCGGAAATTCGATCACTTGCAATTCGGGGGCGAAGAAATGCGCCGCATCCACCACTGCGCGCATTGCCGTATCATCGGGCGCGATGAAAACCGCGCGGCTCCTTGCAGCGCGGGCGAGGTCGGCGAGGACCAGCGGCTGCGCTCCACGCGCCACGCGGGCGAGGGTGAGCGGCTGCTCAGCTTTCAGAATGCGGGAAAGATCGGGCATAGATTTCAGACTTCAGGCAGCAGCAATAGCCCCATCCTCTTTAGAGGAGGGGGTTGGGGGTGGCGGCGAGCAGAGCGAGCGCCATCAGGCACCACCCCGCTGCGACTAGGCTCACCTTCGGCTCGCCAAGTCTCGCTCCCCTCCTCTGAAGATGAGAGGGGAGAAAATCAAATGTTCACATAGTCGAGCCTGCGCAAGACCTCCATTTGGTCACCTGCAAGATGCTCCGGCGGCTCGCCGCGGCCCATGCCCCACGCCATGACGTCAACATCGTCCTCTTCCAGCAAGGCTTCGAACCATGCGAGGCCCGCTTCATCCCAGCTGGCGTGGTAGGTGTCGAAATAGCAGCCGAACATGTAATCGGCCTCGCGCGTGCCGCGATGCCATGCACGAAATTTGGCGCGAGCTATGCGTTGTGTAAGATCGGTGGAAGTCATGGCGTTGCCTCCTACCGATGCTTTGCGCGATGGGCTAGAGGCTGTGTTATGCGGCCTGAAATCCTCAACCCCTTGTTCGCCGAAATCGACAGCCTTGAAGGCATCGGTCCGAAGCTGAAGAAGCCGCTCGCCAAGCTGCGGCTCGAGCGGGTGCGGGACGTGCTTTATCACCTGCCTGAACGCTTCGTGACGCGGCGCGCGGTGCAGGATCTGGATGATGCGCATGTGGGTGAGCAGGTGGTGGTCGCACTCACCACGGTTGAACATCGCAGCCCCCGCAACCCTGGACGCGGGCCGTACCGCGTGCTGACGCAAGATGCGAAGGGCAACATCTGCACGCTGACCTATTTCGGGCGGGCAAGCTATACCGCGAAGAAGCAGCTGCCGGTGGGGGAAACGCGCTGGGTGGCAGGGCGGCTCGATCAATATGACCAGATGCTGCAAATCGTGCATCCTGACCATGTGGCGGAGAAAAGCGCCGATGCGATGGGCAAGATGGTGGAGCCAATCTACCGCCTTGCTGAAGGGCTGACGCAGCCGCGCATCGCCTCTCTGGTGGAGCAGTCTTTGGAGCGCGCTCCCGAACTGTCCGAATGGATTGAGCCAACTACGCTGGGCCGCGAAGGCTGGCCGACATGGCGCGATGCGGTGGCGCTGGCACATCAGGGCGAGAATGCGAAGGCGCGCGACCGACTCGCCTATGATGAACTGTTCGCCAATGCGCTCGCCCTGCTGCTGGTCCGGCAAAGCAATCGGGCGCGCAAGGGGCAGAGCTTGCAGGGCGATGGCTCACTGCGCGGCAAGCTGCAATTGCCGTTCCCGCTGACCGGAGCGCAGACACGTAGCATTGAGGAGATCGCGGGCGATATGGCGCAGGCCAGCCCGATGCTGCGGCTGCTGCAAGGCGATGTTGGCGCAGGTAAGACGGTGGTGGCGCTGGAAGCAATGCTGGTGGCAGTGGAGGCCGGCGCACAGACGGCTCTGCTTGCGCCGACAGAACTGCTCGCGCGCCAACATCTCGCAAGCCTGCGTGAACTCGCCGGGCCTACAGGCGTCGAAATTGCGCTGCTGACAGGGCGCGACAAGGGCAAGGCCCGCGAAAGTATCCTCATGGGCCTGCTCGATGGCAGCATCGACATTGTCGTGGGAACACATGCGATCTTCCAGCAAACGGTCAGCTACAAAAACCTCGGCCTGGTGGTGATCGACGAACAGCACCGTTTTGGCGTCTCGCAACGCCTGCTGCTCACGCAAAAAGGCAAGGTAACGCCGCACACGCTGGCGATGACCGCAACGCCGATCCCGCGCACGCTGGTGCTGGCCAATCACGGCGAGATGGAAGTCAGCCGTCTGGATGAGCTTCCGCCCGGCAGGCAGGCGATCGACACCCGCGTTCTGCCGCTGGACCGGCTGGACGATATCGCCGCCGCCGTGGGCCGCCATGTGACGAGCGGACAGCAGGCCTATTGGGTGTGCCCCATGGTGCGCGGCACCGAGAGCGAGAATGAAGACCTCGCCGCCGCCGAAGCGCGCTATGTTGCGCTGAAAGAGCGGTTTGGTGATGATGTGGTGCTGGTCCACGGCCAGCTCGCGCCCGAAATGAAAGACGCAGGAATGGCGCGCTTTGCTGCGGGCGAGGCGAAAATACTCGTGGCGACCACGGTGATCGAGGTCGGCGTAGATGTCCCCAACGCCACGCTAATGGTGATCGAACAGGCCGAACGCTTCGGCCTTGCGCAGCTCCACCAATTGCGCGGCCGGGTAGGGCGAGGCAGCGAGAAATCGACCTGCCTCCTGCTGCGCGGAAACGAATTGTCGGAAACTGGCAAGAAGCGGCTCGAACTGATGAAAGAATCGCAAGATGGCTTCGAACTAGCGGAAGAAGACCTGCGCCTGCGCGGCGGCGGCGAATTGCTCGGCACACGCCAAAGCGGGGACGAAGGCTTCAACATCGCCAGCCTTGAGCAAGTGACCAAGCTGATCGACACTGCCAATGCCGATGCAAAGTTGCTGGTTGAACAGCAGGGCGGCTTGGAAGGCTCCGACCGGGGGGAAGCGGCACGAATGGTGCTGTATCTGATGGAACGCGACTGGGGTGTGCAGACGTTGAGGGGTGGGTAGGCTTGCCATCGCGCGCCACTCGCCTAGTCTCCCGCGCAACCAATTCTTCCGGAGATCACACCACATGACCCGCTCATTTTTCGTCGCAGCATCTGCCCTCGCGTTCGCTGTCGCGCTGCCGCAGCCTGCCTTCGCGCAGGATGCGGAGGCAGACTTTACCCAACTGCGCGAAGAAGTGTGGGAGTGGACGCTCGACAATTCGCCTTTTCTGGCAACTTCGATTGGAGACAGGCGTGGGGATGGCCAATTGGGTGACAGTTCGCTTGATGGGTACGAGAGCGGATTGGCGGAAACCCGCGCCTTTCTTGCGCGTCTGGAAGCGATTGATAGCGACAGCCTTCCGGAAAGCCTGCGCATCGACCACGCTTTGATGCAACGGGATTTCGAAGGTTCACTCGAAGCTGCCGAACACGATCACAGCCGCTATATCGCCTTCACCAATCGCGGTGGCCCGCAATCGGCCATTGCCGGGCTGGCCTATGGTTCGCCGCTATTCACGGCAGAAGATTACGCCAGTTTTATCGGGCGTTTGGAAGCGTTTCCTGCCTATGTTTCCAATATCGTCGAGCGCAGCGAAACGGCCATTGAACTCGGGCTGACGCAGCCGTGTGAGCCGATGCAGGGTTATGAGAATTCCATCACCGGTCTGATCGCCGAAACACCGGAGGATTCGGTCTGGTGGAGCGCGTTTGAAACACGCCCTGCGACTATTTCCGACGGTGACTGGGAGCAGATCGTCGCGCAGGGACGCTCCGCTATCACCGAGGGTGCGTTCGCGGGGCTGGAAGACTTCGCCAATTTCTACACGCAGGATTATGCGCCCAATTGCCGCACCGATGAGGCGCCCGGAATTGGCGGCACTCCCGGCGGTCAGGAATATTACGCCTACCGCGTGCGCAGCTTCACCACGACCGAGATGACGCCGCAGGAGGTTCACGATCTCGGCCAGTCCGAAGTCGCGCGCATTCGCGCGGAAATGGAAGCCGTGGCGGCGCAAGCGGGCTTCGACACGCGCGAGGATTTCATCGAGCACCTGCGCACCGATCCGCAGTATTTCCCGGAGGATGAGGAAAGCTATCTGCAATATGCGCAGGCATTGGCGAAAGAGATCGACGGCTGGATGCCGCGTCTGTTCGGCACGCTGCCGCGCCTCCCCTATACGGTCGAGCCGATCCCGGCGGCGAGCGCTCCGGGCAATACCACTGCCTATTACGAGAGCGGCTCCATGGCGACGGGGCAGGCGGGCATTTACCGTCTTAATCTGACCGAGCTGGATCAGCGCCCCCTTTGGGAACTGCCCGCTTTGGGTGTGCATGAGGCGGTGCCCGGCCACCATCACCAGATCTCGCTCCAGCAGGAACTTGATATCCACCCGCTGCGTGCCAACGGCACTTTCTTCACGGTCTTTATCGAAGGCTGGGGACTTTATTCAGAGCGGCTCGGCATCGAAATGGGCCTGTATGATACGCCAGCCAAGGAAATGGGCCGCTTGTCCTACGAAATGTGGCGCGCGAGCCGTCTGGTGGTCGATACTGGTATTCATGCACTGGGCTGGACGCGGCAGGAGGCGGTCGACTTCATGCTTGCCAACACCGCGCTTTCACCGGGCAACATCAATGCCGAGGTCAATCGCTACATCACCTGGCCGGGACAAGCGCTGGCCTACAAATTGGGCGAGCTGAAAATCCGTGAACTGCGCACCCGCTCCGAAGACGCATTGGGCGCCGATTTCGACCTGCGCGCCTTCCACGATACGGTTCTGGAGAACGGGTCTGTTCCTCTCGATGTGCTCGAAGCGCATGTCGACGCTTGGATCGCGAGCGAGTTGGCGGATTAGAATTCCCTACTGCCGGGCAAAGCGCGATGGTCCGCTACATGAGCAAGATCACCCCATTGGCCGTTTCGTGTAAAAACCCAATGTTTTCAATGATGGAATTTGCACCCTGGACAGTGCTCCATGTGCTCCACATTAATTTGCGTCCAGAGCGCATAGAGGGGTCGAAACACCAGTCTTCTTCATTGCGGCGAAAGGCTGGCCGCCCTAGAGCATCCGCCAGTCAAGCAGGAACCAAGCCCACGTGATCCTCTCCCCTTTCGAATGGTCCATCGCCAAACGCTATATGCTGCCGGGACGCAGCGAAGCGGTGATTGCGCTGGTGGCGGGCATTTCCATTACCGTGGTCATGCTGTCAGTTGCGATGCTGGTCATCGTGATGAGCGTGATGAACGGCTTTCGCGCTGAGCTGCTCGACCGGATTACAGGGCTGAACGGCCATGCCGTGGTGCAGGCCTATGGCGGACGGCTCGACAATTGGGAAACGGTGCTGGAGGAAGTGCGCGACACGCCCGGCGTCACCCGCGCATCGCCGCTGATCGAACAACCGTTATTGGCAAGTTTCAATGGCCGGGCAGAGGCCGTATTCGTCCGTGGAAATACGCCGGAAGACATCCAGCGGCTTGAGGAAAATGTGCTGGCGGGAAGCCTCGACACGCTGGTTCCGGGCGAACGGAATGTCGCCATCGGTTCACGGCTCCAGCAGAACCTTGGCCTCAGGCTGGGTGAGACGATCACGATTATCAACCCGCAGGGCCGCACCACGCCCTTTGGCACCGTACCCCGGCAGGTTGGATATACGGTCACCGCCGTTTTCGAAGTGGGCCTTTACGACTTCGACGAACGCTTCGTGGTGATGCCGATCCCGGTGGCGCAGACGCTGATGATGACCGGCGATACAATCAGCATGATCGAGGTGCAGACCGAGGACCCGGACCGCGTCAATGAAATCCTCGCGTCTGTAACTGAAGACCTGTCGGGCCGCGCTGTCGTGACCGACTGGCAGACCATGAATTCCTCGCTGTTCGAAGCGCTTCAGGTCGAACGGGTGGCGATGTTCTTTGCCCTGTCGATCATCGTGTTGGTCGCTGCGTTCAATATTCTGTCCTCGCTCGTCATGCTGGTGCGGTCCAAGACCCGCGATATCGCGATCATCCGTACGATGGGGGCAACACGGCGCAGCCTGATGAAGATATTTGTGACCACGGGCTCGGTCGTGGGCGTGATTGGGACACTCGCTGGACTGGCCTTGGGCTTTCTGGTGCTGTTCTTCCGCAACGGAATTGTCACCGGGCTAAGCAAAGTGTTCGGCATCGAACTGTGGGATCCGTCAGTGCGCTTCCTGACAGAGCTTCCGGCCAAAACGGATCCGGGCGAAGTCATGATGATCGCGGGGATGGCCCTCGGCCTCAGCTTCCTCGCCACGCTCTACCCAGCCTATCGCGCGTCCAATACTGATCCCGTGGAGGTGCTGCGCTATGAGTGATGCGGTGGTGAAATTGACCAACCTCGCGCGCAGTTTTGAACAGGGCGGCGTGCGGATTGATGTGCTTAACGGTGTCGATCTGGAGATCGCGCCCGGAGAGATTGTCGCACTGCTTGGCCCGTCAGGTTCGGGCAAGTCCACGATGTTG
>Ga0209121_10000855_pt1 | contig 32649 bp, 24 predicted proteins | sample Cruoilmetagenom3_FD_187292 | JGI IMG/M metagenome (GOLD analysis project Ga0209121, IMG submission 187292) | Oil polluted marine microbial communities from Coal Oil Point, Santa Barbara, California, USA - Sample 3 (SPAdes) (version 2) | ecosystem: Environmental > Aquatic > Marine > Oil seeps ... | reverse complement strand
AGAGGCACCCGCGTCTCTGGAGCAGAACGCGGAAGAAAAGAATCTGATCCTTGGGGTCAATCCTGACGAAGGCGGTGAGATCATTGACCGCAGCGAACCGGCTGAAACACCTGTGAAGGAACCCCTCTTTCATCTGAACCTGATCAATATATTAATGCTTGGCCTGGCAGTCATTGTGATCGTCGGTAGCCTCACGCTGTTACTGCTGCGTAAACGCCGCTAGCGTTAAATGAATTTCCAAGCCGGTCCCATCGATCTCACATTTCAATCCTGAACCCTCGAATTCAACGAATCTATCTTGTGGAATATATAAGACTTTGTTGGGCATGGAAACCCGATCTACATTCTATATTGACACAGGGTCTCTTGACCCTGTACAGAGCGATCACCGCAGGTCTCCACTGTGCATAAGTGTGGAAGCCTGTGCGATCATGATGAGAAGGCAAGAGCTTATATGGACGTTTCAGATCAATCTTATGTATCCTTTACACCACACAGATAGCAATCGATAACGATAATATATTATAATAAAATTAATAGTATATTATCAACATCCCCTAAAATAGTACCAACCCGAAGTGAAATTTGTTGGCAAAATTAAGGAACAGGTGATTCCAAGGGAAACGAAAACGATACACGGACAAATAAACCATCAAAATCTTCGGAGCAGCAGAAACACGTGTTTCAGTTGCAGAACTGAGCTGTAAATACAGGTTTATCCAAAGTGTTTTCTACAAATGGAAAGCGAAATACAGCATCTTAGAGGTGTCTTGGCTGCAGTGGCGAATGTTCAAAAAGTGTCCACTTGAAGGTGTTACAAAAATGGGATGGTGACATCCCCAATCCTCCTGTGAGACACCTTCCCGCGGTTCCCACGACTTAGTCCTTGTTCTCCTTTCTCACGTTACGATTTTTGTATGCGGTATAGTTGTCGCTCACTCAGCCCTAACTTCTTTGCAGCTTCAGCTCGGGTCAGTTTCCCTTCCTCGATCAGCGTTAGCACCTTGATCCTTTTAACCTCTTTCATCGTCAGCGCTATCCTCTTTTTCATAACCTGACAATTTTATTCGCGAATTGACTATGACATTTTTATTCGCGAACAACACAGTCCAGTCATCCAGATTGACATAACCCCAGGGACATGCTACAATCCCGTATTGGAAAGCGACAGGTTTTAGGCCGAATGAGGCCTTTGGTAAGAATTGGCATGATTGACTGAACAAAAAACAGCAAGACTTCGCCCTGACCGGCCTGATGCCGGAGGGCGTTTTTTCTTAATTAAATCGCTATCCACATGAACAAGACTTCAAATGGGATATCCCATTTATATTTTTAGAAATAAGAATATCAACCATTAATCAGATGTACAGGAGTGTACAAAAAAGGAAATAACGAAATGAAAAACAAAGGAATATTAAGAATTGTCCCCATCGGGGGGCTCGGTGAGGTTGGGAAAAACATGACCATCTACGAGTACGGGAATGATATCATGATCATTGATGCCGGAATCATGTTCCCAGAAAACGACATGATCGGGATTGACTATATCATCCCCGATTTTGAAAACTATCTGGATGATAAAAAAGATCGTGTTCGGGGGATTATTTTTACACACGGCCATGAAGACCATATTGGCGCGATTCAGCACATCCTGAAGAAGATCAATACACCAATTTACGCGACAAAATTGACGCGCGGCTTGCTGGAAGTCAAACTCAACCGCTACGGCATGACCGGAATGGCGGACCTGAGGACGGTCAACGCAGGGGACCGGGTGCAAATCGGGTCTTTCAAAGTGGACTTCTTCCACGTTTGCCACGCCATCCCGGATGCGGTTGGACTGGGCATCGACACACCCGCCGGCCTGATCGTCCACACCGGGGATTACAAATTTGACCATACCCCGGTGGACAACTGGCCAACAGATTATGCCAAGCTGGCGGAATTTGCACAGCGCGGTGTTCTGGCTTTGCTGGCTGATTCCACCAATGCCACCAAACCCGGATGGACCCAATCCGAACAGGTCATCGATTCAGCCCTCGACCAGGTTTTTGAAGAGGCCCAGGGCCGCATTCTGGTCACCACCTTTGCCTCATTGATCTCCCGCATGCAGCAGGTGGCTGACGCAGCCCAGCGGCATGGTCGCAAGGTGGCTTTCACCGGCAGGAGCATGCTGGACAACATGAAAATGGCTTGTGAGCTGGGATATTTGGAATTCCCAGAACGATTGGTGATTTCCCTGGAGAAATCCTTATCCCTGCCCGATAACAAGGTGGTGCTGATGGCTACCGGATCTCAGGGTGAACCTCGCTCAATCATGGGCCGTTTGGCTAACGGCACCAACCGTAAATTTGACATCCGTGAAGGAGATACCATCATCCTCTCTTCACAAATCATTCCTGGTAATGAGGAATCGGTCTATCGCACGATCAATAATCTCTTCCGACGCGGCGCAGATGTGATCTATGAAGATATCGCCCCGGTGCATGTCTCCGGACACGCCAGCCAGGAGGAGATGAAATTGCTCCTGCACCTGGTGCGTCCCAAACACCTGATCCCGATCCACGGTGAACTGCGCATGCTGAAGCAGCATGCAAAATTGGCGGAAGAGGTAGGGATACCCAAAGAGAACATCCATGTGGTCGAAAACGGCCAGATCATTGAATTTACCGATGGGCAATGCAGGATAGGGGAGCGCATCCCAGGGGATTACATCTTCGTGGACGGCAGCGGCGTTGGAGATGTTGACAAATCCATCGTACGTGAACGTGAGTCGTTGGGTTTCGACGGCATCCTGGTGGTCAATGCCAATATTAGCAAGAAGGATGGGCATCTGATCTCCACACCGGACATCCTGACGCGTGGTTTTATGCTCCCTGAAGAATTCGAGAGTATTGCCGATGGGCTCAAGAGAAAGGTTGAACAAACCCTGGCCAAATCCAACGGAAATCCTGAAAGCAAGATCCTCAGGGCGGTCAAATCTTACATCTACCAGGAAACAAAAAGAAATCCCTATATATTTGTGACCGTCAATCGGAATTAACCTCGGTCATCAAAGCGCAGGGCAAATGCCCTGCGCTTTTTACGTTAACAGCCGGACGAGTGAATTTAAGCAGGCATCATCCCAAGAAGAATTAGGGTAAAATCCCAGGGAGAGGAGCAGTCCAAACAAAATGGATAATTTCATCATACTGACCCGCATCCTGACAGCCATCGGGGCACCGATCGCTGCCATTGTCCTGTCCGCACTCGCCATCCTTCGTGCGCAGCGCGACCAGGGACATCCACCCCCGTCCAGCATATACTGCCTGCGATGCAATAAAGCCCAATCCGGGGATCTGGGGCAATTTCACTATTCTGAAGCCGCCACCAGCCCCAAGCAACGGGCTTTCCAAAGGCAATTGAATCCCAAAGAAAAGGACATCCTGGGGTCAGAATCCCATTTTGTCTGCGATACCTGCGCACGCGGCTACCTGCTGCGGCAGGTGCTGCAGGTTGTGTTGATGGTGGTGCCCTACCCCTTGTATTTATACGTGGTCATGCCGCTCCTGGGGGATTCCGCCTTTTTTGCCAATTTCTTAATCGAAACGGTACTGGTCATCTTTGTCCTGGCCGGGGCAACCGCCGCTTATGATCTCTTCCGTGCGTCGCGTGAAGGCGAAACACCGCTGGCAGAGATGCGGGACCGCATTGCCATCAAAATACAAAAAACCGCCCTGGGCAAACAGCGTAAATACGTTACACGCCTGGGAAAAGGTCACCCAAGAGATAAGCCTCGCTAACGAGCTTTAACCCCTATCCTTAAAATTTGAAATATTTTAAGGACAATAACAATTTCATCCTACCTTCCCATGCTATAATTTATAAAACACATGCGTCCCGGGATAAATGAAGCGGACGCAATTTTATTCTCGGTAACATTTTTGCTGGCTTTATCAATATGTCCTTTGTTCATCTGCATGTCCATTCAACGTATTCCATATTAGACGGTTTCAGCCAAATCAAACCCCTTGTGGCACGCGCCAAAGAGCTGGGTATGCCGGCTCTCGCGCTAACGGACCACGGCACCATGTATGGAACGATTGAATTCTTTAATGCTGCCACGGCGGCCGGCATTAAACCAATCATCGGATTGGAAACCTACCTGGCACCCCGCAAAATGACCGATCGTGATCCACATCGGGACAAAAGAAGCTCTCACCTGCTGCTCCTGGCAGAAAACATGGACGGCTACCAGAATTTATTGAAAATAGCTTCTGCATCCCAATTAGAAGGGTTTTATTACCGCCCACGCATCGACCGGGATTTTCTCAAAGCCCACAGTGAGGGGTTGATTGCTACCTCAGGCTGTCTTTCAGGGGACATCCCCCGGGCTTTATTCAACAACGATCTTGGACGCGCTGAAAAGTACTTAAAATGGTACCTGGATGTCTTTGGCCGCGAGAATTTTTTCATTGAACTTCAAACGCATCAGATCAAGGGCTTGCAGGAAACCAACCAGCGTTTGATTGACATGGGGAAAAAGTATCAGGTCGAATTCATCGCAACCAATGATGTGCATTATATTAATCAGGAAGATGCCCGTCTGCAGGATATTTTGCTGGCCATCCAAACCGGCAGCTTGCTGGCGGACCCGGACCGCATGCACATGGAAGACGATACCTACTACCTGCGCACACCGCAGGAAATGCAAGCGCTCTTTGGTCACATCCCCGGCGCGATCGAAAACACGCTGAAAATTGCCGAACGCTGCAGCGTCGATTTGAATCCAACAGGATACCACCTGCCTGAGTTCACCGTCCCGGACGAGTTCACTACCCAGAGCTATCTCCGACATCTGTGTGAGTCTGGATTGGCGCGCATCTACGAGGAACATGCTGCTGACCCTGTAATCCAGGGGCGATTGGATGATGAATTAGAAGTGATTCATGACATGGGCTTTGATGCCTACTTCCTGATCGTCTGGGACCTGTGCCAGCATGCCCAACAGCGCGGCATCTGGTACAACGCCCGTGGTTCCGCAGCTGGCTCGCTGGTCGCCTACGCCCTGGACATCAACCTGATCGACCCTCTGGAACACGATTTGTTGTTTGAGCGTTTTTTACAGAAAGGGCGCGTCAACATGCCGGATATTGACCTGGACTTCCAGGACGACCGCCGGGCAGAAATGATGCAATATTGTGCTGAAAAATACGGCCACGATAAGGTTGCCCAGATCATCACCTTTGGCACGATGGGGGCACGTGCCTCCATCCGGGATGTCGGGCGTGTGATGGATGTCCCAATCAGCGAGGTGGATAAAGTTGCTAAATTGATCCCGGCGATTCCCGGCAGGCCGATCACCATCCAGGAAGCCCTGGCTGATTCACAGGAGCTGCAGCAGCTCTACCAATCAGCTTCCTATTACAAGGAATTAATCGACACCGCCAGCAAGATGGAAGGAACCGTCCGTAACGCGGGTACCCATGCCGCTGGTGTGATTATCACCGACAAACCCATCATCCAGTATGTGCCCCTGCACCGCCCCACCAACCAGGCGGATGACAACCCGGTCAACACTATCACCCAGTATGAGATGTCTGTGGTCGATCATCTTGGCCTGCTCAAAGTAGATTTTTTAGGACTCACCACCCTGACCATCATGTCGCATGCCTGCGACCTGATCGAAAAACGGCATGGCAAGCAATTTGACCTGCGTTCGATCCCCACAGATGACCCGGATGTATTCGACTTCATCAGCCAGGGCCACACGACCGGCATGTTCCAGCTAGAAGGCACCGGGATGACACGCTACATCACAGAGATGAAACCGCGCGAATTGGCGCACGTGATCGCCATGATCGCACTCTATCGGCCTGGTCCGATGGCATTTATTCCGGATTACATCGAATGTTTGCACCATAAGAAGACACCCTCCTACCGTCATCCAGCCCTGGAGCCGATCTTCAAGAACACCTTCGGCATCCCCATCTACCAGGAGCAGATCATGCAGGCGGCGATGCAGCTGGCTGGATACGAAGCCAGTGAGGCTGACAGCTTGCGGAAAGCCATTGCCAAGAAAAAAGAAAAAAAGCTGCAAGAACACCGCAAGAAGTTCATTAAAGGTGCTCAAACCCATGCCAAGATCAGCCAGAGGGATGCAGCCCAGATCTTTGAAGATTGGGAAAATTTTGCCCGATACGGCTTCAACAAGAGTCACGCAGCGGATTACGGCGTGATTGCCGTTCAAACCGGCTATTTGAAATTTCATTACCCGGTTGAATATATGACAGCCCTGCTGTCCGCCTGGAAAAACGACACAGCCAAGGTTGCCACCTACGTGGCAGACTGCCGTTCCATGGATATCCAGGTCCTGCCGCCGGATGTCAATTCCAGCGGCTATGACTTCACGATTGAGGACTGCCCTGACGGAAAAACCGCCATTCGTTTTGGCCTGGGTGCCATCAAAAATGTCGGGTCACATCCTGTTGACCTGATCATCGCAGCCCGACAGGAAAGCCCGTTCAAGGATCTGACAGATTTTGCCCATCGCGTTGACCTGCGCCAGGTCGGAAAACGCCCTCTAGAATGCCTGATCAAAGTAGGCAGCCTGGATCACTTCGGTTCAAGGCTTGCCTTGCTGCAAGACCTGGAGCGGATCATTGCTGTAAGCGCCAGCCATTTCCGGGCAAAAGAAGCCGGGCAAATGACCCTGTTTGATGCCTCCAAGCAGTTAAACGACTACATCATCCTATCAGCCCCCAGCTATGTCGACAAACGCGAGGAACTTAACTGGGAAAGAGAGCTGATCGGCCTGTATGTTTCCGACCATCCTCTGAGCCCATATCATGAAACCCTAGCAAAACGGGTAACCCATTTTTCGCATCAATTAGGCGAGGCAGGAGACCGAGAAAATGTGATTGTGGCAGGGATGGTGGACAGCTTCAGACCGCATCTCACCAAAAATGGTAAAAATATGGGCTTTGCGTCCCTCCAGGACCTGTATGGAAACATCGACCTGGTTATCTTCCCAAATGTGTGGGAGGGAAATTATCATCTCGTTGAAATCGACAGCGTTCTCCTGGTTGAAGGCGTTGTGGATAACTCTCAGGCAGAGCCAAAGGTCCTGGTCAATAAAATAACCCCTGTGAGCTTGAATGACCTTGAGGCAGGACCGGCTCAGACTGCTAATCCAGGCAGTCCAAATGACACCCAGGATGACGACCTGCTGGACGATTTCCTGCCAGACCTGCCTGATGATGATATTTTACGACCAGAATCCGAGGAGGAATCAGCCCGGGCCTCCCATTCAAACCGCGATACAGAACAATCTCCACCATCCAGCAGTAACCACACGGATCAAGCCCTGGATAATGAGCAAGCGCCATCTGATCAAAATGCAAAGAGCGACGCCACAGGTGATACGCCCCGCCCGCAGAATACTGAACAGAAAACGCAAACCAGGGAAGCCAGTCCACCAACCTACCATGTCCTTAAAACAGCGCTGCCCAAGGCAGATCCCTTACCCAATCCTGACCTGCAGCCTCGCTGCATTCGCCTTACCCTGGATACCTGCGGAAATAAGCACCAGGATGTCCGTCGGCTCCGCCGCATCCACGATATTTTGATCTCACGACCCGGACGTGACCAATTTGCATTCCGTGTGTGGGAAAATGGGCGCTGGTTCGAGATCGCCTTTCCCAATGCCACAACAGGGCTGACAGAACCGCTTCTCCATATCTTAGAAGGGCTGCTGGGATCCAACAATATTCATATCTCATCGATCAGCTAACCCTCATTCTAATCACCATACGGTCGGACTCTTCAACATTTTCACTACTCCCTCCTATATCTGGTAAAATCCATTGAAAATGAGCAGCAATGAATGGATAGGGTATGCCACCCATAACAATTGACTTGAATCCGGTTAACCAAATAACAGTGGATGCCATCGGCCAACCAGGCGAACGTGTATTTTATCTGCAAGGGAAAAATACGGAACAGGTGGTCACCTTACTGGTTGAAAAGTTCCAGATCCAAACCCTCTCGCTGGCGATTGAGAATTTGATGTCCGAACTGCGCGAAAAAATGCCAGACATTGTTGATGCCTCGCCAGATTTTCAGGAAGAGGACATGGTCCTGGAGCCACCGCTTGATCCCTTATTCCGTGTTGGTGAGTTGAGCCTGGGCTACGACCCGGAACAGGACTTGATGGTCCTGATTGCCAAGGAAGTCCCCATGGATTTATCTGAGGAAACCGAAGAGGACGAACTCAGCGAAATTCGCTTTTGGTGTACTCGCTCTCAGCTGTGGGCGCTGGGACGTTGGGGCATTGAACTCGCCAGCCGCGGCCGTCCCGTCTGGCCATCCACAGGGGAACCGATCCTGCCTCCCGGTGAGTTTTCTCCCAAGAACAACGGCCACAAAACCACCCCCTGAAAGCATCCTTAACCATGGACAAAAATAAGGCCCTTTCTGCGCTGCATAAGGGAAGCATGCGCCTGGAAGGACGTTTCATTTATGGGTCAAACTATACCTTCCTGGGGCTGTGCCAGCACCATGACCAAACTTTCAAAATCGTTTATAAACCTGTGCAGGGTGAACGCCCGCTGTGGGATTTTCCCACCCAGACCCTGGCCAGGAGGGAAGTCGCGGCTTACCTGGTGAGTGAGGCTCTGGGTTGGGACCTGGTCCCACCAACAGTGTTCCGAACCCGGGGTGTGCCAATGGGCGCAGGAGCTGTGCAGATCTTTATCGAACATGACCCTGAATACCATTTTTTTAAATTCAAGCCTACCGATCGCCAGAACCTGTCGAAGGTCATGCTGTTTGACCTGCTGATCAACAACGCTGATCGCAAGGCTGGGCACCTGTTGATCGACCCGGGTGGCCACTTGTGGCTGATCGATCACGGTCTCTGCTTCCATCAAGAAGATAAACTTCGTACAGTAATTTGGGATTATGCCGGGGAAGCAATCCCACCTGACCTGTTAGCCGATATCGAACGCTTTCACCGTGAATTGGAACCTGATGAACCTACTTTTCAGAAGCTGCTTCCCTTATTAAATCCACAAGAGATTTATGCCATGCAAGCCAGGGCGCACAAACTCCTGCAGCAGGGTGTGTTTCCCCTCCCGCCTGAAGACCGGCGGGTGTACCCCTGGCCTTTGGTATAATCACGCTGAACAACATGACAAACCAAACTAAAACCTGCCTGATCCACAACACTTCCCAAATTCTAACCCTCGCCGGCGGACCGCAGCGCGGGCATCGCCTGGGCGACCTGTCTATCTTGACGGATGGAGCGGTGGTCATCCAGGGAGAGCACATCCTGGCCGTTGGCGACAGTCAAAACTTGCTGCAGCAGTTTCCCAATGCTACAAGGATAGATGCCCAGGGACATGTCCTCATGCCAGGATTTGTGGACCCACACACGCACCTGGTGTGGGCTGGGGACCGCGCCGCAGAATTTAGCATGCGCCTGCAGGGCAAGACCTACCTTGAAATCCTGGAGGCAGGCGGGGGGATCCTCTCCACAGTCCAGGCAACCCGCAACGCCTCTCTGGAGGAACTGGTTGCACAAAGCCATGCCCGCGCCCAGTTGGCTTTTGCCTACGGGACAACCACAATGGAAGTTAAAACTGGCTACGGCCTGACGCTGGACTCTGAAATCAAACAGCTCCAGGCGATCCTGGCATTGAACGAAATTGGACCGCTTGAACTGGTCCCCACATTTTTGCCCGGCCATGCCGTGCCGCCTGAATTCAAAGGAAAGACCGATGCATATGTGAGCGAAATCTGCCATGCCATGCTGCCTGGGCTGAAAGAATGGTGGCAGACTCACCTCAGCGGCTCACCTCTCCCCTTTATGGATGTGTTTTGTGAACAGGGCGCGTTTGACCTGGCACAATCGCGCCAGATCCTGACAACCGCGCGAGATTTGGATTTTCCGCTGAAGATCCATGCTGACGAATTCAAGAACCTGGGTGGGGCTGCCCTGGCAGCTGAACTTGGTGCAGCCTCAGCAGACCACCTGGTGAAACCCTCCCTGGCAGATATTCAAGCCCTGGCAAACTCAGAGACGGTGGCTGTCGCCTTACCGGGGACGCCCTTTGGATTGAACGAGCAGGAATATACCCCGGCAAAAGCGCTGCTGGAGGCTAACGCCCTGCTGGGTTTAGCCACAGATACCAACCCGGGAACTTCCTGGTGTGAATCCATGCAGTTCATCCTGGCGCTGGCTTGCCGAAAAATGGGTTTGACCCCTGCCCAGGCAATTGCTGCCGCCACAATCAACGCCGCGGCCGCGTTACAAATAGACCATCGGGTGGGGTCCATCGAACCTGGGAAACAAGCTGATCTGCTGATCCTCGATGTGGACGATTATAAACACCTCGGCTACCGTTTTGGCACCAATCTTGTATCATCAATCATCAAAAGGGGTAAGCTTTTCGCGGTCAAACCGTCTGCAAAGCCCCTTCCATGTTCTGATGGATACGAGTGAACCATGCCATTAAACCTTGAAAACCTGCTTTACATCTTCGGTGCTGGGATTCTCCTCATCGCCGGTGTTTTCATCCTGCGGGGTGTTCTGAAAGTAGCCTGGAAATTTGTCAGGGCAGCCCTGATCCTGGCTGCCATTATCCTGATCGCTGGTTACGTTTTGGGATTTTTCCAGATCAGCTTACGTTGAGCACAACACAGAAATGGAAAATTATTTGATGGAATCGATCACGATCGAAGAAGCCAAAACCTGGTATAAAAGCGCTGATCCGGTTCATGATTTCGATCACGTTCTGCGTGTTCACCGAATGGCACAGCGCCTTGGTGGATTAGAAGGTGCAGATCTCGATATCCTGCAGGCGGCTGCACTGCTTCATGATTCTCGCGGCAGCGCACCCGGCGGGAAAGGATCCCCACGGATAGCGCATCACCTCACCTCAGCAAGTTTCGCAGGGGAAGTCCTCACTCGTAAGGGTTGGCCGCAGAACAAGATCGAAGCCGTCCAGCATTGCATTCGTGCGCACCGCTTTCGAGGCGAGGACAACCCACCGCAAACTCTGGAAGCGCAGGTCCTGTTTGACGCGGATAAACTGGATGTCCTTGGGGCAATCGGCGCTGCGCGCACCATTGCCTATGCAGCCCTGGAGGGTCAGCCAGCCTATGCTGAACCTTCAGAACATTTCCAAAAGACAGGTGAAACGCTTCCCGATGAACCGCACTCCTCCTATCATGAATTTCTCTTCAAATTATGCAAGGTGAAAGACCGCCTGTTCACAGATAGCGGTCGGGCGATAGCTGAAGTACGGCACAGCTATCTTGTTAATTTTTACCACCAGCTGCAGGCTGAAGTTCGTGGCGAGCGCTGAGCAACCAGATGTCTGGGAGATCATTGGAGTCCTGTATGGTAGAATTGGACTCCATCACATTCCCAGCAGGCATGAAGAAGACTCGCCCAGAGATTAAATACCGTATCCAATGAATCAACTTCCCGAATACAAAATTGCGACGATCACAATTAATCATCAGCATGACAGGATGATTAAAGACACGATAAACTCTCTGATGGCCCTGCGAGACCAGGTGCCTTTCCAGGCGTTTGTGATCAATAATCTCAAGGACACGGGCACAACATCCTGGCTGCAGAAAACCTACCCGGAGACGATTGTCCTGGAGAATCCCAGTCCAGAAGGGTTTGCCGCCAATATCAACACCATCATCAAGGGATATCCTGATTTTGATTTTTATTTTTTACTCAATCCCGATGCGATTTGCCTGCCCGGACTGTTGACAAATCTGCTCCAGGTCATGCAGCAAGATCATCAGGTGGGCATAGCCGGCCCGCTCTTGATGAACATGGATGGCTCGCCCCAACCTTCTCGCAGGCGGTTTGTAACATTGCCAGTCCTGATCCTGCGTGCACTGCATATCGACTCGCTCTTCAAACATATCAACGCTGTCGATAAATACTTGATGCGGGATGCAACATTTACAGACAAAGTGGCAGTAGATTGGATCACCGGAGCAGTGATGCTGCTTCGAAAAGAAGCATTGGATGAAATTGGGTTGTTTGACGAGAGATTCTACATGTATTTTGAAGACGAAGACCTCTGCTGCCGGATGTGGCAAAGCGGATGGAAAGTGGTCTATGTCCCCCAAGCCAAAGCCTATCACGCCCACCTCGCAGAAGGCCGCAAAAAAATATTAAGCCGGGCAAACCTGCATCATATCACCAGTGCAGCGCGAATGATGTTAAAATATCATGGTAAGATTACCAACTGCTCTAAAAAATGACCTGGACAGGATTCTGGTCCTGAATGGAAGGCAAGCAGTATGCAGAAAAAGGAAAATAAGCGCATCAGGACAACCCTCTTAGAAAATCGCAGCCGGGTTGTGATTGCCTTGTTACTCCTTGTGGATATTTTTACCATCAGTATGGCAATGATCACCGCCACGGGTATTCGTGTCATGCTGGTGCCGCTCATGGGTGGTGTGGTGAATTGGCCGCTGATCCTGAACGGTTTGATCTTCTATTTAATCTTCACTATCATTCTAGCCTGGCTAAACGGCCTCTATCCTGGTTTTGGGCTGGCAGCCGTGCATGAAATGCAGAAAGTGCTGTACGTGGTCTCCCTCGCTTCAGTTTTTCTAGGTGTATTCTTATTCCTGCAGCAGCTTGCCCTGGCATTTTCCCGCTTCATCTTCATCCTGACCTGGTTTTTGTCTGTTTTATTTATGATGCTGGGGCGCTTCGCCTTACGCAATCGGTTTTCACGGTTTAAGTGGTGGGGAATCCCAATGGTGGTCATCGGTTCCCAGGAAAATGCCACCCCTGTGATTGAGAAGTTAATTCAGAGCCGACGCCTAGGCTTTCGACCGGTTTTCTATTATGACCCTCAAGAAACACATGCTGAGCCTATCCATGGCGTGCCTGTCATTAAAAACAAGCAAGACCTTCAAGAAGTCGTGAAAGAGGCGGGCGTGAAACATGTTGTTTTTACGGATCACTTTGAAAATGTCACTAACATCAACTTTCATTGGATGCGCGATGTGTTTCCCAATATCCTTTTCGTCCTTAAAACTGCGCCGTTTGGCTCCCTATGGGTACGCACCATTGACCTTCACGGCACTCTGGCCATTGAAACTAATTACCATCTCTTAAACAAGCGCGAGATCATCATCAAGCGCACACTGGATATGATCCTCACGCTGATCCTGCTGTTATTAACCTGGCCTGTGTTCGTCATGCTGAGTCTCCTGATTCGTTTAGATTCGAAAGGACCGATCCTCTACACGCAAATGCGTTTGGGCAAGAACGGCGTACCTTTTAAAAGCTTCAAATTCCGAACAATGTTTGACAATGCAGAAGAAAAATTACAGGAAGTACTTAATAGTAACCCGGAAGCACAGCGGGAATACGAAAAATACCACAAACTCGCCGATGACCCACGGGTGACACGGGTCGGAAAATTCATTCGCCGTTACAGCCTGGATGAATTGCCTCAATTGATCAACACGCTTAAAGGGGATATGAACCTGATCGGGCCGCGCAGCTACCTGCCGCGCGAGCTGCCGGAAATTGGTGACTACACAAAGATCATCATGAAGGTCAAACCGGGGATCACAGGTTGGTGGCAGGTCATGGGCCGCAACGCCACCTCCTTCAAAGAACGGCTGCAGCTTGATGAATATTACATCAGCAACTGGTCCATCTGGCTGGATATTTACATCGTGATCAAGACAGTTTGGGTCATCATCAAGGGCCAGGGTTTATAGCGCGGGCTTGCAGACACAGCGCCCACATCTGCCCATAAGGATAAGGTAAAATTTTACAAGTGTTACCATCATTCGAAGGATTATCCATTGGATTTTAAATCACTGTGTGTGATCGGCATGGGTTACATCGGACTCCCCACTGCCAGCATATTTGCCAGCAATGGATTACGTGTGACCGGCATGGACATCAATGCGGATATCATTGACGGTTTGAAGGTTGGGAAGCTGCATATTTTTGAACCCGGCCTCAAGGATCTGTTCCTGTCTGCCCTGGAAAGTGACTGCCTTAACGTTTCAAGGGAAGTCACGCCTGCAGACGCGTTCATCATCGCGGTCCCCACGCCATTTGATGAAGACAAGCGCGCCGATTTGCGCGCGGTGGTCGCTGCCAGTGAATCCATTTTCCCTCACCTTCAGCCGGGTAACCTGGTCATTCTCGAATCCACCTCACCCCCGCGCACCACCCTGGATATTGTCGCACCCATCCTGGAAAAAAGCGGCTTAACATCTGGCGAGGATTTTCTTTTAGCCTATTCTCCAGAGCGGGTTCTTCCCGGCATGATCCTGCAGGAACTGGTGGATAATCCACGGGTGATCGGCGGGGTCAATCAGGCTTCGGCCAAAGCCGGGCGAGACCTATATCGAAAATTTGTCAAAGGGGACATCATCCTGACCGATGCTACCACCGCGGAAATGGTCAAATTGATGGAAAACACCTCGCGTGATATCAGCATTGCGATTGCCAATGAGTTTTCACGCCTGGCGCAGCAATTCGATGTGGATATCTGGGAAGCCATCCGTATTGCAAACCTGCATCCACGGATTGAGATTCTTCGGCCGGGCGTCGGTGTTGGTGGACACTGTATCAGTGTAGATCCCTGGTTCCTGGTGGAAGCTGCACCGAATGACGCCAGGTTGATCCAGATGGCACGCACCATTAACGATGAACAGCCCGAGTTCGTGGCAAAGCTGATCCATGAAGCAGCCGGTGTTCTAGCACAAAAAAAGATTGCTTTTTTAGGCCTTTCATTCAAACCCAATGTGGATGACCTGAGGGAAAGCCCCGCCATCAAATTAGCCCAGCATCTGAGCAGAATGGGTGCCGCGGTAACCGCCTATGAGCCATTCAAAGAGGACGCCAGCTTCGAGGGATTCACCCAGGCTGCCAGCCTTGATGCAGCCCTGTTTGATGCTGATCTGGTCGTCCTGGCTGTCGCCCATGACCAGTTCACTGACCTGCAGCCAGAGAAAATCAAGTCTAAGACCTCTGCCAGGGTCGTGTTTGATGCCGTCCGTGGTTGGGACAAAACCGCCTGGGAAGACGAAGGCTTCCAGTTCTTTGGTCTGGCAAGAACACATTGATTCACAATATTTCATCTCTGAGATATCAATGACAGCAGCACATACAGGAGGACCGAAGAAGAGCAAGCTTACTGCAGACGCATCACGATAAGAACGCTCATCGGATCAAAGGAGGAAAATGTGTTAGGTGCAATGATTGGGGATATCGTCGGTTCAATTTATGAATGGCACAATATCAAAACCACGGAGTTTGAGTTTTTCCAGGAGACTTGTTTTTTCACCGATGACACCGTGCTGACGGCTGCCACAACCAGGGCAATCATGACGGATGGTGATTTTACCAAAGCCTACCAGGATTTCGCCCGGCGCTACCCGAGAAAAGGCTACGGCGGGAATTTCAGCGGTTGGATCCATCGCTCTGACCCGCAGCCCTATAACAGCTGGGGAAATGGGTCCGCCATGCGGGTCAGCCCTGTGGGGTTTTCATCTGATTCCGTAGAAGAAGTGCTCCGGGCAGCGAAAAACAGCGCCGTGGTGACTCATAACCATCCTGAAGGGATCAAAGGCGCACAATCCACGGCTTTAGCGATCTTTTTGGCGAGACAGGGATCAAACCAGGAAGAGATCCGTGAAGCAATAAAAAACCGCTTTGGGTACAACCTCGACCGAACCCTGAATGAAATCCGATCGACATATACCTTCGATGTTTCCTGCCAGGGATCTGTCCCGGAGGCCATCATTGCCTTTCTAGAGTCCGAAAGTTATGAGGACGCCATTCGCAAAGCCATCTCTTTGGGTGGGGACAGCGATACGATCGCCTGCATCACCGGTGGTATTGCTGAAGCCTTTTTTGGGGGCGTACCGGATGACATCGCCGAGCAGGGACGACATTTTCTACCTGATGAGTTCCTTCAAATTTTAGAAGATTTCAGAACCTGGCGATCGTGATTTAACAGGATGGGCTTATGGTGATGGAATCGTTCACCTGATTAAACTGTTGATGAAATCGCTTCTGCACCCCGTGTTCATGCCTTAAGCCGTTCTTCCAGATTCGACCATTCCGCCATCAAGTCATCAATTTCTTGCTGGAGAGCCACATACTGCTCACCAAGCTGCCAGACCATGGCGGGGTCAGCGGGTGGTTTTTCCAGCTGAGATGATAACGCAGCCTGCTGGGCTTCCAAGGCTTCAACAGCCTCCTGAATTTCAGCCATATGCTGCTGCGCCTTCCGACGCTCATAATTAGAAAGATGATTGTCGCAGCTTTTTCGCCTTACCCGTGATTCGGTCTGAGTTTTCTTACGCTCCTCCCCAACCTGCTGTTTGCTCCGCATCTCCTGGAGCTTGATCTGGTATGCCCGGTATTGCGTGTAGGACCCCTTGAAAACCGTCAGGCTCTTGCCCTCGGGATCCACTTCCCAGATCTGCGTTGCCAGCGAATCAATCAGGTAGCGGTCATGCGAAACAAGTAAAATCGTCCCCGGGAAGCCATTCAGAACTGATTCAAGCACTTCCTGGGTGGGTAAATCCAGGTGATTTGTCGGTTCATCTAACAGCAAAAGATTGGCGTCCGATAAGGATAATTTCGCCAGCGCCAGCCTGCCGCGTTCGCCGCCCGACAGGGTGCCGACCTTGCGAAAGACCCCCTCACCTGTGAACAAGAACTTCGCCAGGTAATTCCGGATCTCTGCTGCGAGCATCTGTGGGGATACGCTGTCAATCTCCTGCATAAGGGTCTTTTCCCGATCTAGCCCTTCATGGGCCTGGGCAAAATAGCCAACATCCAGGCTGGCCCCCATCTGGACGGTCCCGCTGTAGGGTGGAATTTTTTCAAGGATCGTTTTGAGAAAAGTTGTTTTTCCAGCGCCGTTCGGCCCAATTATCGCAGCACACTCCCCCCTCTGGAGCAAAAGGTCCGGGCAATCAAACAGGGGCTTTCCCTCATCATGGTATCCCACCTGTAAGTCATGGGTCCGCAGCACCAGATCGCCAGAACGCCCGCGCGTGATCAGATCAATATGCATCCGGCGGGGTTCTTTGGGCGGCGGCGCCAAACGAGAGTCTTCCAACAAACGCTCCAGGCGGCGGCGCCTACCCTTTGCCTGATTGGTTTTTTGTCCGGCAATATTTCGTCGAATATATGCCTGCTCTTTTTCAATCAAAGCAGTTTGGGTTTCATATTCCGCGAGGCGTCGTGCATAACGCTCTTCACGCTGTAAGATATAGGCAGAATAATTTCCCCGATAAACTTCCAGGGCGGGCGTCATTTCCCAGACTGTACCGGCTACCTGGTCCAGGAAATAACGGTCGTGGGAGACAGCCACCAATGCCCCCTCCCAATCTTTGAGAAAAGCTTCCAGCCATTCCACTGCCTGGATGTCGAGGTGGTTGGTGGGCTCATCCAGCATCATCACATCCGGGCTCGCTAACAGGATGGTTGCTAATAGCGCCCGCGTGCGCTGACCGCCTGAAAGCTGCGCGACAGGGCGGTGATAGTCTGCTTCGTCAAATCCAAGGCCTGACAGGGTTTGTTTGATCTGCACTTCAAATGTGTAACCGCCGAGTCGTTCAAACTGCTCTTCCAGGCTGCCGTACCGCTTGATGACTTCCTCCGCCCGATCAGGATCTGACATGGCGTGCATGCAATCCTCCAGCACCTCACGCATGGCGATCAAGTCTGCAAAAACGTCCAGGCAGTGGTCCCAAACCGTGCCTTCCTTGATCAGGGTCGCTTCCTGAGGGAGGTAACCGATGGTCAGTTCCTTGGCGTGCTGCACTGAACCGGCGCTGGGATAGTCCATGCCAACCAGCAGGCGCAGAAGAGTGGTCTTTCCAACCCCATTCGGCCCCACCAATGCTATTCGTGCACCTCTGGGAATCGAAACCGAGATACCCTCAAAGATATCATCTGGGCCAAATGATTTTGATAGGTTGCTGGCGGTGATCAACGACATGGTTGGAAGTATACCATTATCAACCCCCTCAGTAATCCAGCCACCAACAATCCCCTGCCTTGAGAAACCTCCCGTGGTAGAATCCTTAATATGAAGAGAAACCTGCAGCGCTGGTTATTTTGGCTGGGTCTGGCTATTTCAGCCATTTTTTTGTTTCTGGCTTTTAGAAAGATCAACTACCAGGCTCTCTGGGCAACACTGACGGAAACCCGCTTGTGGTGGCTGATCCCTGGGCTGGCAATTTACTTCACCAGCATGTGGATGCGCACCTGGCGCTGGCAATACCTGCTTAACCCAATTAAGAAAGTATCAGCCGGTGTGCTTTTCCCGATCATTTTCATTGGCTATATGGGAAACAATGTGTTTCCGTTACGGATGGGAGAAATTTTACGAACCGTTGTGCTCAAGCGTCGTGAGGATGTGGCCATCTCTGCCAGCCTGGCGACGATCGTCGTTGAACGGATTTTCGACGCGGTAGTAATCGTGGGATTCGTTCTATTAAATCTGAGCCAACTTACAGCGCTTCCCGGGACGGAGTCGATCCTGCAGCTGGGGAGCCTGGCAACCTGGGCAGCGCTGGTCTTTGCCCTGGGGTTAATTGTCTTCATCCTGGTGGCGATTTTTCCCAAGACCACGATGCGAATACTGCACAGCCTGTTCAACAAGCTCCTGCCCAAGCCCTGGCGGCAGCCGGTGATGGACATCACCGACCGCTTTTTAGAAGGTCTGATGAGCTTGCGGTCGCCAAAAGATGCTCTGATGATTCTCATCACATCCATACTGGTGTGGTTGCTTGAAACGGGTTTGTACTGGAGCGTCAACCGGGCTTTTGGATTGGATCTGAACCTGGGTCAATTGATGCTCCTAAATGGTGCCGTGAACATGGTACTGCTCATCCCTGCCGCGCCTGGCGGCCTGGGAACCTTTGATGCGGCGGGGCGTGCGATGCTGCAGGCTTTCGGCATCGCAGCTGAACCTGCGCTAGGCTATACATTGGTTTTGCGCATTGCCCTGTGGGTGCCAGTGACGCTGGTTGGCGCAGCCTACTTCCTGCGTGAAGGACTTAAATGGACGCTAAACGTCAATGAAATCCAGCAGCAAGCTGAAGACGCTGAAGCAATACAAACCAAAGGGAACCAAAATGACAGCTGAAAAACACGCCATCGCCATCATTGGCGCTGGTCTGGGCGGCATGTCAGCAGCCTATGATCTGGCAAAGGCTGGCAGGCACGTCACCATTTATGAAGCAGCGGATCATGTCGGCGGTCTTGCAGCCGGATTCAAACAGCCGGATTGGGACTGGACCGTTGAGCGATTTTATCACCATTGGTTTCACTCAGATAAATATATCCTTGGGTTGATTGACGAGTTGGGCTGGTCGGACCAGGTCATCTTTCCTCGACCGGTCACCGTCATGTATTACAAAGAGAAGTTCTATCCATTTGATTCGATCCCAGCTGCCTTGCTGTATCCGGGGCTGGGATGGGGCATCAATAAAATTCGGTTTGGACTGGTTGGACTGTACTTAAAGCTGACCAAGAATTGGCAGCAGCTGGAAAAAACCACCGTGGATGCCTGGATGCGCAAGTGGGCTGGAGACCAAGTCTACGAATCAATGTGGGAACCACTGATGATCGGTAAGTTCGGAGAAAAATACGCCAAAGTGGTTAATATGGCCTGGCTGTGGGCTCGCCTCTATGCACGGACCACGCGGCTGGGCACATTTAAAGGCGGCTTCCAGGTCTTTGCCGAACAGCTCGCGGAACACCTGCGTCAGATGTCTGTCTCCATCAAATTAAAGTCAAGGATTCAGTCCATAAAGCCAGACTCCGACGGCCAACTCACCCTCACCGTTGATGGCAGCCAACCTGAATCTTATCATCAGGTGCTTGCCACCACCTCACCTGGGTTGCTGGCACACCTCGCGCCAGGACTGCCCAACGCCTATCTGCAGGGATTGTTTTCATTGGAAAGTATGGGGGCAGTTGTGATGACTTTTTCACTGAAACACCAGCTATCCCGGCAGGGATACTACTGGTACAACATCCCCAAGGCAGCCGGCTTCCCCTTCCTTAGCCTTGTGGAACATACCAACTTCATTTCCCCGGAACACTTTGGCGGCGAACACATCGTGTATGTGGGCGACTATTTACCGCAGGACCACGAAAATTTTGATTTGTCCCAGCAAGCCTTACAAACGAAATTTCTTCCCCATCTGCAGAAATTCAACCCTAAATTCACACCGGACTGGATCAATCAAACCTGGTTATTCCGCACAAAATACGCACAGCCCGTACCCCTGGTGAATCACTCGAAAAATATCCCGGACACTCGAACGCCCCTGCATGGCCTATATTTTGCCAGCATGAGCCAGGTTTATCCCTGGGATCGAGGGACAAATTTTGCGGTAGAAATTGGACGGCGAGCCGCTAGCATGATGCTTGCTGATCAAAATCCGTGATTCCAATTTGTGAATCTAAATTTCGAACATATGAGCATTTCCCCGCAAAACATCCAGCAGGCCAACCCCTAAATATGGCGAAAAACCAACTCTGGGAGCCAATACCCCCATATATAGGGGGTATCAACCCTACAAACCTGCTAAATAGGTGTGACTCCGGGTGAGAAAAAAAAGATTAATACTTATCAAAATCCTCTTATTTTTTAAGCTTGGTCTGCCTTAAAGAATCTGAAATTTTTAGCAAAATCAGGGCTTTTTTGCTTGAGGCAATTCAGGACTCCTGCTAGAATTACTAATTACCCAGTCAACGGGCGATACGTTTTTATCCATGACAAGCTAACCTTATTTTAGCTTTCGGCGCCACTGTGGCCCATTTACAGTGGCAATATTATTAAATAGCCATTTATCCAATGGGCATGACGAAATGAAGGAAAGAGGAATTATCGATGAATGCTGAGCATGCCTGGCAAGCCACTCTTGGTCAATTACAAATGGAAATGTCAAAAGCTTCATTTGACACCTGGGTCAGCAGCGCTGAATTATTGGCTTACGATGAAGCGACCGGCTGTATTGAAATCGGCGTCAAGAATGCCTACGCCAGGGATTGGCTGGATGACCGACTGAGTGCCACGGTGGCTCGCAAATTAACAGGTATGCTGGGAAAATCAGTGACGACAAAAATCAGAGTCTGGTCTCCGAGTTCAGCAGCCCGGGTACCACAACCATCTTCACCCGCACTGCCGAATGCACCAACACCTCAGGACAATGCCACGATTAACAACCGCTACCGGTTTGACAACTTTGTGGTCGGCGCAGATAACCGCCTGGCGCATGCCGCCTGTATGGCTGTCGCGGAAAGTCCAGCCAGGGCATACAACCCGCTGTTCCTCTACGGCGGCGTCGGACTGGGAAAAACCCACCTGCTGCACGCGATCGGGAATGCCTGCCCGCCTTCCAACATCAACGTGCTGTACGTTTCCTCAGAGGAATTCACCAACGACCTGATCAATGCCATCCGTACGCATACTACCCCTGCCTTTCGTGAAAAATACCGCCAGATTGATATTTTACTGATTGATGATATCCAATTCATCGCAGGCAAGGAATCCACACAGGAAGAATTTTTTCATACTTTCAATACCCTGCACGGTCAGAACAAACAGCTGGTGATATCCTCAGATCGTTCACCTAAAGCGCTGGTCACCCTGGAAGAACGCCTGCGCTCCCGCTTTGAATGGGGACTGACGGCCGATATCCAACCCCCCGACATAGAAACCCGCCTGGCAATTTTAAGATCAAAGGCAGAGCGTGCAGGCCGCGAGGTCTCTGCTGACATCCTGGAGATGATAGCACGCCAGGTAAAAACCAATATTCGCGAACTGGAAGGCGCGCTGAACAGGGTATTGGCTTACTCCGACCTGAGCGGCATCCCCCTCACCCTGGAATTAGCGCATAATGCCCTTTCTGATTTCCTCCCGCAAAAGGTTGACCTGCAGCCTGAGGACGTCCTTAATGCCGTCTCGAAAGCTTTTGGTGTATCCAATGACCGCCTCCTGGGACGTGAGCGTACCCGGGAAGTTGCGCTCCCCCGCCAGGTGGCAATGTATCTACTGCGAGAAGAAGGCGGTGTGTCCTTGCCCCGAATTGGAGAGATGATCGGCGGTCGCGACCACACCACGGTGATCTATGCCTGCGATAAAGTCAACAACCTGATGGACACAGACGATCGCCTGCGGCGTCAGGTCTTGAAGATCCGGGAAAATCTTTACAGTCGCGTACCGATGATGGTCTGAAATAAATCCTTCTGCTGATTCTCTTGTATGAAAAAAGGCACTCAAATGAGCGCCTTTTTCGCTTAATTGAGCTTCTCCATACTGCCCCAACTTTTACCCACCTTGGACTCAGTGCTTAATGGAATCGCCAGTTCAAAGGCATTCCCCATCACATCCCCTACGAGTGAATTGGTCTTCTCCAGTTGATCCTCCGGCACTTCGAAAATTAACTCGTCATGCACTTGCAACAGCATTTGCGCCTTAAGGTCAGCCTGACTTAAAGCATCTGGAAGTCGAAGCATGGCAATCTTGATAATATCAGCCGCGGTCCCCTGGATCGGCGCGTTGATGGCTTCCCGTTCTTCTCGCTGCCGAACATTATAACTGGTACCGCGTGCTAAATTGGGGAAGTAGCGCCGTCGTCCCATCAACGTCTCAACATAGCCCTGTTCCGCCGCTTGCTTTCGAATACCATCCAGATAAGCCTTTACACCAGGGAATTTTTTGAAGTAAGTGTCTATAAAGTTTTCGGCTTCAGCCAGTGTCAGATCGGTGGCGTTGGTTAAGCCGTAGGCGCTCATCCCGTAGATCAAGCCAAAATTGATCGCTTTGGCATGGCGGCGCATCTCCGGGGTGACCTCAGCCAGCGGAATATTGTGCACTGCTGCCGCCGTGGTGGCGTGAATATCCTGGCCTGCCCGGAAGGCAGCCAGCATTGCCTCATCCCCGGACATGTGGGCGACAATCCGCAGCTCAATCTGGGAATAATCAACCGCCAGCAGCCGCCAGCTATCACGGGCAATGAATCCATTGCGAACCCGCCGCCCCATTTCCGTGCGCGTGGGGATATTCTGCAAGTTGGGGTCCGACGAAGCAATCCGCCCGGTCACCGTCCCGGTTTGGTTGAAGGAGGTATGCACCCGTCCGGTTTCCGGGTTGATCTGCTGCGGCAGGGCATCCACATAGGTTGAACGCAGCTTTTCAAGCTCCCGGTATTCCAGCACCCAGTCGATCACCTCGTGCTGCCCGGACATTGCCTCCAGCACCGATGCAGCCGTGGAATAATGACCCGAGGATGTCTTGCGGGTTCGATCAGGGGGTTCAAGCCCCAATTTATCAAAAAGCGCTTCGGACAGCTGCTGTGTCGAATTCAGGTTAAATTCATACCCCACAGCATCCTGGATCTGCGTTTCGATAGCTCCTAACCGCTGCTGCAGTTCTTTAGAAAATTTCTTGAAAAAATCCCTGTCTAGTTTGATCCCCGCTGATTCCATCGCAGCCAGCACCCGGATCAACGGCATTTCCATTTTAGCAAACAGAGACTCGGCTTCTTGTTTCCGCAGGTCCTCCCGCAGCAGGGGGATCAAGCGCAGGCAAATCGCTGCATCTGCAGCCGCATAAGGCGCAGCTTCTGAGATCGAAACCTTGTCCATGGTTTTTTGCCCGCGCCCCTTGCCGATCAATTCCTCGATGTGGGTCATTTCATAGCCCAGGCGTACCCAGGCCAGGTTTTTCAATCCGAGATTACGGGAAGCCGGGTTGATCAGCCATTCAGCAATCATGGTGTCAAAGGACAGGGGCGAGATTTCCAAACCCGCACGCTGCAGGACCATGAAGTCGTACTTCAAGTTATGCCCGGCTTTGCCGATTTCAGGATCGGTCAATGGGCCCTTTAGCGCATTGAAAACGTCTTCCAGGGGGAGCTGACGGCCCTTTTGATGCCCAACCGGGATATAATAGCCAAGATCAGGCTCCACCGCCAGCGAGATTCCCACAAGTTTGGCTTTCATCACATCGGTATCGGTGGTTTCCGTGTCCACGGCGATCATCTTTGCCCCGCTGAGCATTGATCTTAATGATTCCAGGCTTTCCGGTGTGTCAATCAATGTGGTTTCAATGCCCCCTGTCGAATCATCTGCAGCATCCGCTGCTTCTTGTGCATCAAAGAGACCCATTTGCTCTTCCCCGGGCATCACCGGGTGCATTTTATTGACAAGTGAATTGAGCTGGTCAGTCAGGGTACGAAATTCCAATTCCCGGAAAAGATCCTCCACCGCTTTGGGGTTGAACCGGTCAATTCGTGCTTGCTCAAGATCTAGGCTTACATCCAGGTCTGTTACAATTCGGGAGAGTTTCTGGCTGAGGTAGGCTACATCGCGGCTGCCTTCCAGAGCTGATTTCGCCCGTCCAGTGATATCGTCCATGTGTTCAAAAATCCCATCCAGGGAACCATAATCCTTGAGCAGCTTGGTGGCTGTCTTTTTACCAATACCCTTCACGCCCGGGATATTATCCGAAGGATCGCCGCATAAGGCTTTGAAATCCACAACTTTCTCTGGGCACACGCCCAGTTTTTTCTCCACATCCTCCGGAAAATAATCTTTGGCATCCGACAGCCTGTTGCCAGATAAATTAACCACCACCCGGTCGGTGACCAGCTGCAGCAGGTCCTTATCGCCCGTAATGATCTTAACCCCGAGACTCCTTTCCTCAGAGGCCCAGCGCGCAAGGCTCCCCAGGACATCATCCGCTTCATATCCCTCCCGTTCCAGGCGCGGGATATTAAACACATCCACAATCTCCCGCATTCGCTCAACCTGGGCGCGCAGGTCATCCGGCATCTTGGCGCGTGTTCCCTTATAATCCGCAAACATATCATGGCGGAAAGTCTTCCCCTTATCAAAAACGACAGCCAGATAATCCGGGGATTCCTGTTCGAAAATGCGCAGAAGGATGGAGGTGAAACCATACACGCCAGCCGTTGTTTCACCGCTGCTGGTTTGAAAAGCATTGGTGCGTGTCCCACCAGCCGTGAGGGCATAATACGCTCGATAAGCCAAACCGTGACCGTCAAGAAGATACAAGATCGGAGGCATAAGGTTTCCTTTGCACTAAAAAAGCATTGCGATGCCTTCATTTTAACCTGAATACCCATGAAATCAAAATCGCTGTGATGTAATCTACAAAATTGATGAACTGCCGGTGTCCGTTCGAATAATGCAGCTAAGCGGCAGCATGTTTTCCCGCCCTTGCCAATTCCAGGCATAATATGCACTTCGAGCTGTGTTGATCAAACCCATGGAGAGATCAACCGTCTAAGGAATTAAATAAAAATGGCTGCTGTTGATAGCAGCCATTCTGTTTTCTAGTTAGTGGTTGATGAGATTTAGTCCTCAGTGTCTTTGACAATCTTCTGAATGTGCGCCATCACATCCTCGCTGAGTTTCTCCTGAACCGCTACAGCTTTCATATTTTCTTCGACCTGGGACACCTTGCTGGCGCCGGTGATCACCGTGCTGACGTTAGGGTTCTTCAGCACCCATGCCAGGGAAAGTTGCGCCAGTGTTACGCCCAGGTCCTGCGCCACATCAGCCAGCTTCCGCACCACGGCTAACTTTTCTTCATTTTGAGCCCGTTTCTTCATCCACTCATAGTCATCCAGATCAGCGCGGCTTCCTTTCGGGATTTTGCCTTGATTGTATTTCCCGGTGAGGATGCCGCCATATAAGGGACTCCATGTTGTGGTACCGTAGCCAAGCTCTTTATACAGGATGTCATATTCTTCCTCAAAGCGTTTACGATGGAAGAGGTTGTATTGCGGCTGCTCCATTGAAGGTGGACGCAGGCTATTACGCCTGGCAAAATCCACTGCGCGCATGACCTCAGCCGCAGACCATTCGGATGTGCCCCAATAGAACGCTTTCCCCTGGCGGATCACCTGATCAAAGGCAAACACGGTTTCTTCGATAGGGGTATCAGGATCGGGACGATGAGCAAAGAGCAGGTCCACATACTCCAACCCTAACCGCTTCAAAGAATTGTTCACGCCTTCGATGATGTGCTTGTAAGATAGGCCGCGGTCATTAGGGCCTTCTCCACCCCAGAATATCTTGGTGGAAACCAGATAGTCCTTGCGCGCCCAACCAAGCTCTTTGAGCGCTTTGCCCATGATCAATTCTGCTTGCCCGCTGGCATAAGCTTCAGCATTATCAAAAAAATTAACCCCAGCATCATACGCCGCTGACATGATCTCTTTGGCTTCGGGTACGCCAAATTGATTTCCATAGGTCACCCAGGCTCCTAAAGAGAGTTCTGAAACTTTCACGCCGGCTTTGCCTAAATGTCGATAGTTCATTCGTCCTCCTTGAATTTTTTATTTCTTTAAGATTATGATGATTAAACTACCAGAATGGTTACAGGAATTATACACGAGGGACTGCCGGGCACCCAAACCATTTTTCAAACAAATGAAAATTGGTTTGACAGGGTAAAAACTCTATGTTAAGATAGTCTTGAAAGACCTTTTCTGAAAGCTGTTTCAAGCACTTGCTGTTACGTATCAAGATCATGCCCAGAAAACCCAAGCAACCACCCACCATTTATGATGTCGCCGAGGCGGCTGGAGTCAGCATTTCAACGGTGTCACGCGTGATCAATGCCAACCCAAATGTCAGCGCTGCCACCAGCGACCGCGTATTGGAAGCCGTGGAGCGCCTGGATTTTGTCCCTAAGGCAGAAGCCCGCGCAAGGGCGATGAAAGATTTTTCTAGAATTGGTGTGCTGACACCTTTCTTTACCGCCCCTGCTTTCGTTCAACGGCTGCGTGGCGTCGCACAAGGCTTACTCTCAACACGCTATGAACTCACCATCTTTACAGTCGAATCAACGGAACACATGAACCACTACCTTTCAACCCTGCCGGTTACGGGACATTTGGAAGGGCTGATTCTACTCTCTCTGCGCGTCGATGATGCCTGTGCCGCCAAACTGGTTGAAAACAATCTCGAGACGGTTCTGATTGAATATCCCAGGCAGGATTTAAACACCGTTGAGATCAATGATGTTAACGGCGGTGAAATGGCAGTGGACTACCTGGTTAATAAGGGGCATCGCCATTTGGGGTTCATTGGTGACACCTCCAGTTTAGGAGAGTATGCCATCGAGCCGATCTCCTTACGGTTGAAAGGGTTTCAGCAAAGTCTGGCAAAACATGGGCTGGCGTTAAATGAGTCCTTTCTCTGCTATTGCAATTACGATATCAAAGAAGCAGAAGCGAAAATTGAACCAATCTTACGACGGGATGAACACCCAACTGCCATTTTTGCAGCAACGGATCTGCAAGCCCTGGGTGTGATCAATAAAGCCCGGCAGCTTGGCTTGCGTGTGCCTGAAGATCTGGCGGTACTGGGCTTTGATGACCTGGATTTAGCCGATTATATGGGGTTGAGCACGATTCATCAGCCCCTGGATGAATCCGGCCGCCTGGCTGTGGAGATCTTGATGGCACGCATCAAAGATCCCTCACGTCCCCTGCGCCATGTCCGCCTGTCATTAAGGATTATTGAGCGACAAACCACCTGAGGAAAGTATCACACAGGTGAGTCAACAGAATAGTGCAAGGCTTGTGGTAGATCAATAACCGAAACCCAAGTCATGACATTATTGATGGATTTCTTGTTGATGATGAACTTTCGCCAATTGATCATGTTACGATTGAAAACAAACTTAAAGAGAATTTACTTACTATCCCCTCCCAGTAAGTATTTACACTTCCCATTAGATTTGCTGTAGGCCTAATAGTATGGATATCAATACTCCAATAAGTAAAATATTAATATCACTGTCTTTTATCTTCGTTTGTCTAACAGCTTGTAGCGCAAACATTGAAAAACTTGCAGAGGAAAAAGATATTGATGCCTTACTGGAAATATTAGCAAACGAAACCAAATACACCTACCAAGAACGTGCTGATGCAGCCAGCGCTTTAGGACACCTTGCAGATAAACAGGCAGTGAAACCGCTATTCGATGGATTAATGGATAGGGATCCTGAAGTCCGCGATGCAGCCTTATCTGCTTTGGAACAAATAAATGATCCGGGATACCAGCTTGAATTAGATATTATTCAACAGTTAAATTCCCCAGGCGATCGGGAATTACAGTATGTTTTTGTCAACTACTTACAATTGAATGACTATAATGCGCTTGGTGCCTTAGCTAATCTTTCTTATGCTTCTCATCATGATTCGGAAATCCAAAACTGGGCAAAAGCCACATTAATGGATATGGATTTTGATTTGATCCTCAATGCAGCATCAAGTGACGATGAAATGATTAGCAAAAACGCTTGGGCTGCTATTCGGGTTTTAGGTCCAGATCCAGATATGGTTCCGTTCCTCAGAGAGGCTTTAAGCAGTGAGAACGAAAAATTTAAACTGGCGGTAGAGAATTATCTTGAGGAAGAATTTCCTGCTAACCTTGAATATTCTGGATTTTGTGAAGGAAAGACAATTCCTGAAGCATCAGTTTATGATCCAACAGAACCAGGGTCGCATCCAATAATCATTTGTGGGTTTTTTCGGGGGGAAGTTGAAATACCGATAGAGTGGCAGCCATTTTCAATTACGGAGCTACAGTTGATTGTGGACATTAGAGAAAAGGCACCAATACTCATAGAAACATGTGATTATTATGACAGGTCAGGAATATTTTCATTTTCGAATCAAAGGTATCAACGGCAATTAGAGGTTAAGTTATATGAAGCTCAAACGGGGGATCAGATCGGAAGCACTACTTTAACTGGTTCTTATCCAGAAGTGTGCGAGGAGTTCAGCTATGAAGGAGATATTTATGGAGATTATCCTGAAATTAGCGAATTACAGGATTGGTTAAGAGAACAGGGCTTGGACTGGTAAAGAAATAATCATGGCTGTATTCATCATATACAAAAATCACAACACCTGATAGGAAATTGTTGGTAATGCCATCTAATTCACTAAGATAGTGTGAAATTTTTGGCTTATTGATTAAATTGACCCCTTGCTGGCTATTCGATCCTCCCATTAAACCAGATTAGATGTAGCCCTTGGAACAATAATTTTACATATCAGATCATAACAGGCGGTTAACGGCATGAAAGTAATTTGAAAGCAAGCCTGTTTAATAGAAAAAATGTGAGAGCATAAGACCTACGAATCACTTGCCAATCCTGTATTCGGTCATGGACCCCTTATTGAGCAGTATAATGGAAAACACCTGATGAACGACCAAAATGAAGCTTCTCGATCCCTGCAGCGGCTGATCCCTCGCCTGGAATCAGCATACGCCGCCGAAATCAAACAGCAACCGCAACATTGGGCAGCCTTCAAGCAGCGGCTCAAGGAACATTTCCCGCCATTGTTCGCCATCCTGCGTCACCTCTATGGTGACCAGTATGACTTCTTTTTTCACCTGGAAGACCTACTAAACATCCTGGCACAAGCCTGGTTTGAGAGATCAGAATCCCTCAAGGCGCTGGACCGGGCGCGCGAGCGGAGCCCTCTCTGGTTCCAGGACCACCACATGCTGGGGGGCGTTTGCTATGTCGACCTGTTCGCAGGGGACTTATCCGGCATCCGTCAAAAAATTCCCTATTTCAAAGAGCTTGGTCTGACTTACTTGCATCTCATGCCCCTGTTTCAATCCCCAGAAGGTGAGAATGACGGCGGTTATGCCATCAGCAGCTATCGCGAAGTCGATCCCCGACTGGGCACCATGGCGCAGCTACAAACTCTGGCAGAGGCACTGCGCATGGAAGGGATCAGCCTGGTGCTGGACTTTGTCTTCAACCACACATCCAATGAGCACGATTGGGCACTCAAAGCCCGTCAGGGGGATGAGAACTATCAGGGTTATTACCGCATCTACCCCGACCGCACCATGCCCGACGCCTATGAGGCGAATTTACGGGAAATTTTTCCTGATGAACACCCCGGGGCGTTCACATATTTTGAGGACCTCCAGAAATGGGTGTGGACAACTTTTCACAGCAACTAATGGGATTTGAACTACGCCAATCCAGAAGTCTTCAACCGGATGGCTGGTGAAATGCTCTTTCTGGCCAACCAGGGTGTGGAGGTTCTACGTTTGGACGCCGTCGCCTTCATCTGGAAAGACCTGGGAACCAATTGCGAGAATTTACCGGAAGCCCACATGATCATCCAGGCATACAACCGTATCGCCCGGATGGCTGCACCGGCGCTGCTGTTCAAATCGGAAGCGATTGTCCATCCCGATGAAGTCGCCCGGTATATTCATCCAGATGAATGCCAGCTGTCCTATAATCCGCTGCTGATGGCTTTGCTGTGGAACACCCTGGCAACGCGTGAGGTCAACTTGCTGCGCTATTCCTTGGCTCAGCGCTTCACAATCCCAAAGGGATGTGCCTGGGTTAATTACGTGCGCTGCCATGATGACATTGGCTGGACATTCTCTGATGAAGATGCGGCTGCCCTGGGCATCAATGCCTTTGACCACCGGCAATTTCTGAATGCGTTTTACACCGGTCGCTTTGAGGGCAGTTTTGCCCGCGGCTTTTCCTTTCAGGAAAATCCCAAGACAAAGGATGCGCGCATCTCCGGGACCTGTGCATCCTTGGCTGGGCTTGAGAAAGCCCTTGAGGAAGAAACACAAGTCGAAGTGGCATTGGCTATCCAGCGCATCCTCCTGATCCATAACGTGATCCTGACCATTGGCGGCGTCCCGTTGATTTATCTCGGGGATGAAATCGGAACGCTCAATGACACTGGCTATCGGGAAGACCCTGCAAAACAGGATGACAGCCGGTGGGTGCATCGTGTCCCGGCAAATCCCGAACGGTATGCTAAAAGAAAAGAACTAAAATCCCTGCCGGGAAAGATCTACCAGGGTTTACAACGCTTGATTCAGCTGCGAAAATCGAATCCAGAAATTGGCGGCGAAATCCCCAACTTTATCGAAAGTGGTAACCCACATGTGTTTGGGTATATTCGCCAACAAGAGGAACAGATGATTTTAATCCTCAATAATTTCAGCGATCACCCCCAGAAGGTGTCCAAAAATATCCTCCGCCTGTACGGCCTAAATGCCCCATTCAAAGACCTGGTCGGTGAGAAAGTTTACACCCAGGAGCAGGACCTGACCATGGCGCCATTTCAATTTCTCTGGGTGAGCAAAGCTTAAGACCTGACCCCTGCCGGACATCAGGGCAAGGGCTGCCAAACCGGATCATAATCCCTTTCAGCATGATCGGTTAATTGCACCAGATTCCCACCCGGGAAGACTATCTAATAAATATCAGACAGCACATCAAAATACCAGCAGTCAAAAACCATCCAATAGCCGTCCGGTGAAACATCGACATGGTCCATCAACGGGATATAGTCCAGAGTCGAAACGGGCATGATGGCATAAGCTTCTTCCTCGCCCAGGTCAGCCAGCCGCATTCCAAACAACTGTTTCGAGGGACTACCTAATCCCAGCACCTGGCTGAACAAAATCAGGCTCCCATCAGGGTATCAGGCTGGATTGCTGTTATCGATCAATCCGGAAAAGGTAAATTGAACAGGATCACTGCCATCAGGGTCCATCAACCAGATCTGGCTGACGCCCCGCACCCGCACAAAGGCCAGGCGCTCCCCATCAGGTGACCAGCTGGGTGCAGAATCATCATAAGAGCCATCCGACAGGCGAATCGGGTTCAAATATTCCAGATTGATCTTCATCAACTGCCGTCGTCCATTAATTAACGATGTATACGCGATCCAGCGTCCATCTGGAGACCAGGCAGGATCAAAATCCCCTTCCAGTGAGGTAGGCAGTTGACGCAGGTACCCACCTGCCACACCCTGCACAAACAAACTGGATCCAGGAAATGTGTCTCTTTGCCTGGAACAGGGAGAGGTGAAAACGATCCTTTTTCCATCTGGGGACCAGTCTGGCTGACAGGCTCCCTCACTCAGATCCGTTAATTGAACCTGATCCCCCGTGCTCACATCCACCAGCCAAATTTGGGGCTGCCCCGAGCGTTCGGATACAAAAGCAATCCCACCAGACCCGCCGCCCGGTGAGGTTGGGGTAGGTGTTGGAGAATCCTGGGCTGGAGCCTGGGTCGTGGGAGGGCGTGGTGTGTTGATCATGTTTACGATCGGCTGTTCCGTTGTCTGCTCCGGCGTCTTTGTAAGTTGGGTTTGGGCCGGTGTCAGTGTGACGGTCGCCTCCTGGGTAGCCGTGCCCCAAAAGAAACCTGCAATCTCATCAGATCGCAGCAGCAAAATGCCCAGCACAACCAGCAGCAAAAGGATCGCCAATCCATAAATGATCCAGCCGTAATCTCTTCGATTTTGCTGCGGGGTTGTTAATGTATCTGACTCGCGCACCCATATCGATCGATCAGGATCATTCGGGTCCTGGCTATTCATAACACTGCTCGCCAGGCGCCGGCCGGGTTTTTGATCAGCCGGCAGGCTATGGAGTGCCTCGAGGAACGCTTTTCGCAATGCCCCGGCGGACTGCCAGCGATCTTCAAAATGCAGCGCCAGGGCTTTCTCGATAATTTTGATGGTTTGTTGAGAAATGCGTGGGTTATAGTGATGCAGCGGTGTTAGTTT
>Ga0209121_10000854_pt1 | contig 32663 bp, 24 predicted proteins | sample Cruoilmetagenom3_FD_187292 | JGI IMG/M metagenome (GOLD analysis project Ga0209121, IMG submission 187292) | Oil polluted marine microbial communities from Coal Oil Point, Santa Barbara, California, USA - Sample 3 (SPAdes) (version 2) | ecosystem: Environmental > Aquatic > Marine > Oil seeps ... | reverse complement strand
ACCGCCGGTGCGCTGTCCCTGCTACCGGCGTCATCCGTCACTCCAAACGTAAACGAGCCTACCTCAGTAGGCCCGCTCGGTCTCACTCCCCCGCCTGGCGAATGTCGTTGTGGCCTCAACTCAGTTGCAGTACCTCGACCGTGCCAGTCTCCATGTCCATCACCAACAACCGGTGTCGCAGCAGTTCCCCCTGGCCGAGCAGGATCTTCACGACCTCCTGTGCCTCCCAGGCCGCCACCGCCATCGGCGTCGCGGCCGGACATCCCAATTGTACCTCCAGCCCTTGCTCCGGGATATCGCCCTCCTCGCCGTATAGACCGCGCAAGCCCGGATCTCCGGGGAAGACGGTCATTACCTGCCCCAGGAAACCCGCGATACTCCCGTGCACCATCGGAATGCCCAGCGCCTGGGTCCCCTCCTGCAGAACCAGGCGAGTGGGCAACCGGTCGAGGCCATCCACGACCACGTCTGCCCCCTCCAAAAGACGGGACAGGTTTTCGCGGGTGAGCGCCACCGCGTGGCCCACCACCTCCACCACGCTATTGATCTCGGCGACGCGGTGCCGCGCGGCCTGGACCTTATCCGTGCCCAGTTTGGCCTCGACGCTCAAGACCTGCCGGTTGAGGTTGTGCTCCTCAAATACGTCGCCGTCTATCAGGAGCAGCCGCCCCACTCCCATGCGGGCCAGCGCCTCCACTACGTACCCCCCCAGGCCGCCCAGTCCTACGACCGCCACCGTGGCCTGCAGAAGTTTGGCCTGCCCCTCCAGGCCGACCGTGCCCAGGCTGCGCCGGTAGCGCTGGGGGAGAACGCCCGCTTCCAGCGCCGCCAATTCCACGTCCCGGATGGGGCAATCGCACGCGGCTGCCAACTCGTGCACTTGCTGGAGGTGGATGACGCGCACACTATCTTCCACCTCCGCCAGTTCGTCAATCTGTTCTTGCAGGGCCGCCCTGTCCATCGTCACCCCTCGCTCCCCAGCACCTGCAGGGCTTCCCATGCCCGCGACCGCACCTCATCGCTCTCGTCCATCTCGCTGGCCGCCTCGAGCGCCGGGATTGCGGCTGCGTCCCCCAGTTCGGCCAGCGCCCAGGCTGCTGTCCAGCGCACATCCTCGTTCTCGTCCGTCTGGAGCGCCTTGATCAAGGCCTGCACCGCGCTGGTATCACCCAACCGTCCCAATTGCCAGGCCGCGTGGGAGCGCACGCCCGCCAGGCTCGATTCCAGCTTCCGCAGATAGTCAGATACCGTCTCCGCCATCGCCCCTCCCCAGTCGCTAGCCGTCAGCGGTCAGCAGTTAGCCCCTGAAACTCACCGTTTGGTCATTTGTCATTTGGTCATTTGTCATTGATCATTGGTCATTCTACCCTGGTAATCCTCAATCGCCGCCTTGATCGCCTCCTCGGCTAAGAGTGAACAGTGCAACTTGACCGGCGGCAGGCCGTCCAGGGCCTCGACTACCGTCTGGTTAGTGACTCCCAGCGCCTCTTGGATTGTCTTCCCTTTGACCAGTTCGGTCACCATGGACGTGGTGGCGATGGCCGCACCACAGCCGAAGGTCTTGAACTTCACGTCCTCGATTCGGTTATCCTGCACCTTGATCGTGATCTTCATCATGTCGCCGCAGACTGGGTTGCCTACCATGCCCACGCCGTCGGCGTCCTCGATCTCCCCCACGTTGCGCGGGTTCTGGTAGTGCTCCAGCACCTTCTCACTGTACCAGCCGAATTCTGCCATTGCTTGGTCTCCTCAAGATATTAATGCCCCCGCTGCCGGGGTCCGGACTCCTCCGGGAACGGCGTTTCCTGCGAGAACATAGACATCTCGCGCAACCACTCGATAATCGGGGGCAATTTCTCCAACACGTAGTCCACGTCAGCGCCGCAGTTCTCCCGCCCCAGGCCGAAGCGGACCGAGCCCTGCGCCACGGCGGGGTGCACCCCCATTGCCAGCAACACGTGCGATGGCGAAAGCTCTGCCGAGGTGCATGCCGAGCCGCTGGAGACCGCCACCCCTGCCAGATTCAGTCCCATAATAATCCCCTCGCCCTCGACGTACTCGAAACACAGATTGAGTGTGCCCGGCAGCCGTTCGGTGGGATGGCCGTTCAGATAAACGTGGTCAATCTGCGCCACGATCCCAGCGTAGAGCCGTTCCCGCAGCGCCGTCAGCCGCTCCGCCTCCGCCCCCATCTCTCCTATGCGCAGTTCAATCGCTTTCCCCAACCCCACGATGCCGGCGACGTTCTCCGTGGCCGCCCGGCGTCCCCACTCCTGATGCCCACCGTGCAGCAACGGGTCAATCCTCACACCCTTGCGCACGTACAGCGCCCCGACCCCCTTGGGGCCGTAGAACTTGTGCGCCGAGAGCGAGAGCAGGCCCACTCCCAGTTCGCCCACGTCAATCGGCAACTTGCCCACCGCCTGTACGGCGTCGGTGTGAAAGTAGACCTTCCTCTCCTGGCAGACCTGCGCGATGGCGGGGATGGGTTGGATCGTGCCCACCTCGTTGTTGGCGAACATCACGCTCACCAGCACCGTCCGGCCGGTGATCGCCCGCGCCACATCGTCGGGGTTCACCAGGCCATACTCGTCCACCGGCAAGTAGGTGACCCGGAAGCCCTGCTTCTCCAGATACTGGCAGGTTTGCAACACCGCCTTGTGCTCTACGCGCGAGGTGATGATGTGATCGCCCTTGCCCCGGTTGGCAAATGCCACTCCTTTGATAGCCTGGTTGTCGGCTTCCGTCCCACACCCGGTGAAGATAATCTCACGCGGCTGCGCCCCCAGTGCTGCCGCCACCTTCTCCCGTGCCGCCTCGACGGCCCTGCGCGCCCGGATGCCGAAGGAATGCAAACTGGAGGCATTGCCGAACTCCTCTCGCAGGTACGGCAACATCGCCTCCAGCACCTCTTCGCGCAGTGGCGTCGTCGCGTTGTGATCCATGTAGATGCGCTTCATTCCACCTCCCCGTCTTGCATAGCCAGCGTCCGCGCCTCGTCGCGCAGTTCGGCCAGCGTGATCTCGTCCAGTACTTGCTCCATCGCCTGGGAGACTCGCTGCCAGACTGCCCGCGTCACGCATTCTTCGACCCGGCAGCAGGTCAGGTCGCCGCCGGGGACCACGCAATCGGCCACCCCTATGGGGCCCTCCACCACCCGCACCACGTCCCCCACCCGGATTGTCGTGGCGTCGCGGGCCAGTGTGTAACCGCCACCCGGCCCCCTCACTCCCTCCACTAGCCCCGCCGCGCGGAGCCGCCGGAACAATTGAGCCACGTAGTCAGCCGAAATCCCCTGCCGCATGGCGATGTCGCGACGCGAAACCGGCCCTTCATCGGTATGCAGGGCCAGGTCCACCATTGCTCGCAGTGCGTACCGCCCGCGCGTTGAAATCCGCATCACGCTATACCCCCAAGCGCGCCGATTGTACATCTATTGAGTGATTTTGTCAACTATTGACGAGACCTCCGGTTGACAAACTCATCCTTCGCGGCGATAATGTTATTTATGCGCAGACCAAAACTGGCCCTGTGGGCCCTCTCTACACTGATCGTGGTCGCGCTGGCCTGCAGCGTGCCCTTTGACCTGACACCGCCACCGATCTTCGCCACCGACACACCTACACCCACGCCTACACCTACTCCCACACCCACACCTACCCTCACACCCACACCTACCCCCACACCCACCCCCACCCCCGACCCAGGCGAATGGCTTTCTGACGCCGCGCAGGCGATGCAGGACGGCGACTACGAGACCGCCGCCGAAGTCTACCGCGGTCTGCTCGCCCTCCCCCTCGACGAGGAGAGCGCCGCGCAGGCCCGGCTTGGCCTGGGCACGGCCTACCTGCGCGATGGCGACTACCCCAGCGCCGCCGACGCCTTTCGCGAATTCCTCAGTTTCATCCCTCCCGCAGGCGAGGGGGAAAGAGGGGGGGCGGAGGACGGTCACTTCCTGCTGGCCGAGGCCCTCGTTGGTGCAGGCAAACTGCTGACGGCGACGGAAGAGTACCATGCCTATCTATCCGCCGGGACGGTCATCACCGCCTACGTGGACCAATGGCTGGGCGACGCCCTCTACGCTGGTGGCGCTTACCTTCCCGCCGTCGAAGCCTACGAGTCTGCCATCACCGAAGCCCCCGATCGCTCTTTCGAGGTCGGGGTGCGCGAGAAACTGGCCCTCGTCCAGGTTGCCCTGGAGAATTACCCTGCCGCCGTTGCCCAGTACGACGCCATCCTCGATATAGCGCAGATACGCGCCTACCGCGCTCGCATCGAGCACCAGGCCGCTGCAACGCTCATCCTGGCCGGGGAGACTGAGGCCGGCTACGACCGCCACCTGGCCGTCGTCGAGACCTATTCCACCGAGCACCACGCCTACCTCTCGTTGGTCGAACTGGTGGAGGCTGGGCGACCGGTGGACGACTTCCTGCGCGGCGTGGTGGACTACTACGGCGGAGCCTACGGCCCGGCGGTCGAGGCTTTCTACCGTTACATCCGCGCCTACCCCGAGACCTACTCTGGAAACGCTCATTGGTACGCGGGCCTGGCCTACCTGGCCGCCGGCAGCCCCGACCTGGCCGCAGACGAATTCCAGACACTGATCGAGACCCGGCCGGAGAACGAGCACTGGGGTGACGCCTGGATGAGCCTGGCCGAGGCCCAGGACGACGCTGGTAACACCTACACTGCCGTCATCACCTACCGGGAATTTGCCGCCACTGCCCCCGACCACTCCCGTGCGCCGGAGGCGCTTTGGAAAGCGGCCCAACTTCTGGAGCGCGCTGGCGAACTGGAGGCCGCCGCAGCAGCCTACCTGGACTGTCATACCGCCTATCCCGATTCCGACTACGGCCCCCCAGCCCTCTTCCGCAGTGGGCTGCGATCCTACCAACTGGGCGAGTTGGTGGACGCCGCCGTTGCCTGGGATACGCTGACCGCCATCTATCCCACCTCCTCCTATAGCCCCGCCGCCCTCCTCTGGCTGGGCAAACTCCGCCTGGCCCAGAAAGACGACGAGGCGGCCGAGACCGCCTTTGAGGAAGCCAGCGCAGCCGACCCTGCTGGCTACTACGGCTTGCGCGCCGCCGACCTGGCTGCTGACCCGCTTTCCCTGCCCTTCCCACCCACCCGGTACACGCCCGACTACGACGCCGTTGCAGCCCAGGTTGAGGCAGAAGAGTGGCTGGCCAGGTGGCTGGGACTGGACGATGCCGCGATGTCCTCCAAGCACCTGGGCGAACTCGATCCCGATCTGGCCGCCGACACCCGTCTCCAGCGCGGCCTGGAACTATGGCATCTCGGCCATTTCGAGGAGGCCAAATGGGAACTGGAAGCCCTACGCCGCGCCACCACGTCGGACGCGTTGGCCCAGTATCAACTGGCGCTGACGTTCCGCAACATTGGCCTTTATCGCTCATCCATCTTCTGTGCTACGCAGGTCATGCACCTCTCCCCAGCTGCCACTGTCCTCGAGGCACCCGCCTTCATCGCCCGCCTATGCTACCCCACCTACTACGAAGACCTGGTGCTGCAGAACGCCCGCCAGAGAGACCTCGACCTGCTCCTCGTCTTCGCCCTCGTTCGACAGGAGAGTCTCTTCGAAAGCCTCGCCACTTCCACCGTCAGCGCTCACGGGTTGATGCAGGTGATCCCCCCCACCGGCGCGCAGATCGCCGCCGAACTGGGCTGGCCGCCGGACTACGAGACCGCCGACCTGTACCATCCTTACGTCAGCCTACGCTTTGGCACCTACTACCTGGCACAGCAGCGCGACCGCTTCGACGACCGTATCGACGTGGCGCTGTCAGCCTACAACGGTGGCCCATTCCGTGCCAAGCGCTGGCTGGAGAGTGCTGGCGACGACCCCGACCTGTTCCTCGAACTCATCACCCTGCACGAACCGCGTCTTTACATCCAGCGCATCAAGGAGCATCTCGCCGTCTACCGGGCGCTGTATGGTGGATAAGAGGCTGTGATCATTCCTGGACGTAAGCAACCATTGACACTCCTGGTGCCCTGTGCTATACTTGAGTTAGGTGACTCCTATGAAGACGTTAATCCTCAAGGAAGCACAGGCTCCCCATACTCTCACCCTCGACGAAGCTACGCTGGCTGAAGGGCCAGTGCAGGTACTCCTCGGCAAGCGGACCATCGGCATGCTTGTCCCACCCAAGGAGTACGCGGCGTTCCGCGCCTGGCAAAAGGCCTGCCGGCATCAGCAGCGGGTGCAGCAGGCCCACAAGGCATTCGATCGCGAAGTTGAAGCCTTCGAGCACATGTGGCCCGAGCTTCTGCAGAAGTACCGTGGCCAGGCCGTCGCCATCTACGACGGTCAAATCGTTGAGGTAGGCCACCCGGGTGAAGGCGTGGCCGAACTAGCAGGGCGCGTCTACGACCGGATTGGCTACGTGCCTATCTACGTTCAACAAGTCAAGGAGAGGCACCAGGTCTACAAGATAACCGGCCCTCGTCTGGTACGGCAATGATACTCTACAACCACAACATTGACCCGCCTGCCCCCTTTGTGGAAGTAATCGTCCGGCATCCCACAACCGGCCAGCAGGACATATTGCCCGCCCAACTCGACACCGGTGCAGACATCTCTGGGATTCCACAGCAGGTGGTTGATTTGACCTCAGCCTCTCGCCGCCGGAGTAGCCAGATTCCCCCAACTACCACGCTCTGCCGTTAGCGGATGGCTGCTAACTGCCAACTGCTCAGGGCCAGCATGACCGAGGAACTCCGCTGGCCAACCTGCGACGATCCTATCCGACGGGTTCTACCAAACCCATTTGGACGGCCAGCCGAGTCAGGCCAGCCACATCGTGGATGTCCAGTTTGTCCATCAGATTGGCGCGGTGCGTCTCGACAGTGCGTACACTGATGCCCAGCCGTTGCGCGATCGCCTGGTTGGTATGCCCTTCGGCGATAAGTTGGAACACCTCGCGTTCGCGAGGTGTCAATCTGTCGTACGGCGTCTTGATTTCCTCGGGGGATACGCCATGGAGAAAGTAGGTGACGATGGTTCGCGATACGGCAGGGCTGAGGAACACCTCGCCGCGCTGGGCTGCGCGAATCGCCAGCAGCAACTCGGCGCTGAGCGAACGCTTGAGCAGATAGCCAGATGCTCCAGCCTGTAGCGCGCGCAGGACATATTCCCCTCCCTCGTGTACCGAAAGCATCAGCACCCGTACGTCTGACAACTGTTGGCGGACGCGCCGCAGCACTTCCAGTCCATCCAGGCCAGGCATGGTGATGTCCATCAGCACGATGTCAGGCTGGAGATATTCGATCAGGTGGAGAGCCTCCAGTCCATCGGCAGCCTCTCCCACGATCTCGATATCTGGCTCTCTCTCCAGCAACGCCCGTAAGCCCTGGCGCACCAGGTGATGATCTTCGGCTAACAACACGCGAATGACGTCCATAGAGATGGCCTCACTCACGCTCCGGTAGCGGCAACTCGACTGCGATCCTGGTTCCTTGTCCGGGCGTTGATTCAATGCGCGCCTCGCCGCCCAGAAGAGTGGCGCGCTCCTGCAGGCCCGCCAGGCCGAAGTGTCCCTCAACCGGGCCTGTCCGCAAGACAGCAGCAGCGTCGAAACCGTAGCCGTCGTCTACCACCTGCACACACAGGCTCCGGTCATCGCACGCCACTTCCACCACGACCGATCTAGCAGAGGCATGACGCGCGACGTTGGTCAGCGCCTCCTGGATGATGCGGTACACCGCTGTGGCAAGGGGGTCGGGCAACTGCCTGGGAAGCGATTCCCGGCGTAGGGTGACCTGCAGGCCAGTCTGATGCTGGTAACGCTCGATGTGCCATTCGAGGGCTGCGGACAGCCCCAGTTCATCCAGCGCTGCCGGGCGCAGGTCGAGCGACAGTTTGCGCACCACGTCCATCGTCTCGTCAATCAGGCCTACGTTTTCAAACGCCCGCTCTCGCGAATCAGCTAGTCCAGCAGGCATGTCCGCCACCAACATCTCCTGACTGAGCTTGGCACCGGTCAGCAACTGTCCCACCTCATCGTGCAGTTCACGGGCAATACGGCGTCGTTCCTCTTCCTGGGCCTGTACCACACGCCCGGCCAATACTTCAGCCCGTGCACGCGCGGCGTTTACCTGTCCGTACAACTGTGCGTTGTCTATCGCGGCGGCGGCCGCCGGTGCGATGGCACGGGCGAAGGCGAGTTCCTCCTCGATGAAGAAGCACGGGGTCTCGAAAGAACGCAGGTGCAGCACGCCCACCGGCCGGCCCTTGGCGATCAAAGGTACTTCCACGACACTGCGGATGTTCAGCACACGGGCCTCATCCTGCTTCTCCCTTGAGATATGGGGAGCATTCCACAGATCGGGCTCGTAGACCAGTTGGCCGGTGTCCAGGGCGCGGCTCGAATATGGGTGTTGATCCCGCGCACGTCGCTCCCCTATCCGTCCCACCTGATGTGCTGGATCGTCGTAGCGCTGCGCTCGAATCTCAAATGTCTGCGTGGCAGGGTCGTAGGACGAGAAGGAGACACTCGCCATGTTGAGCTGCTTCTTCACCACGTCCAACACGCGGTCCAATACCTCGTCCAGGTCCAGCGTACCCGAGAGCAATTGTCCTGCCTCCACCAGAGCTTGCAGTTCCCGATTGCGCCGCTCCAGCGTCCGTTGCATTTGCCGCAGTTCAGTCAAGTCAATGCCGGTGCCGACAATCGCCACTACGTTCCCGGCCTTATCCTCGACGTTGGTATAGGTCCAGGTGATCCAGCGCTCGTTGCCATCCTTGGTGAGCAATGGAATTTCGTAGTTACTGAGCAACATACCGGCCCGCAGCCTGGGGACGACTTCCTGTACGTCTGGGACGAACCGTTCGGGGAGGAGAAACTCCCACATCGTGCGGCCGATCGCTTCGGCTGCGGCGTAGCCCGTGAGTTCCTCACACGCCCGGTTGAACGAGGTAATGTGTCCATCGGCGTCCAGCACCACGACCAGCGCAGGGGTGGCCTCGATAATGCTCTGGGATAAGTCTCGCTCGCGGCGCAAAGCCTCTTCGACTCGCTTGCGCTCGGAGATGTCCTCCATAGAGCCTTCGTAGCACAACACCCGGCCGTCAGAATCGCGGACGGCTCGAGCGCTATCCCGCACCCAGATGGTCGTTCCGTCGCGCCGGCGCAATCGCGCTTCGAAATCGCGCACGACCCCTTCGCGGTCCATCAGGGCCTGCCATCGCTGGCGATCTTCGGGGCTCGCATACACGTCGGCCGCACTGACTGCCAGCAGGGATTCCCGGTCCGAGTAGCCCAACATCTGCACCAGGGCAGGGTTGACGTCGAGAGCCTGTCCCCCCGGCGTGGTGCGGTAGAGTCCCACAGGCACGCCGTCAAACAGGCTCCGGTAGCGGGTTTCGGCCTCCTTCAGCGCCTGGCGCTGCCGGGCCCGCTTCAGGGCTAACCGCACCGCGACCGGCAGGCGGGCAAAGTGCCTGGGCGACTTGAGGACATAGTCGTCCAGGCCAGCCTTCATCGCCTCCACGGCGATTTCCTCAGCGCTGGCATCCGTGAACAAGATCACCGGGCATTCAGGCCAGCGGGCCTTGACCGCGCGCAGGACTTCCAGGCCGTCTGTCCACTGCAGCCGGTAGTCGGTGATCACCAGGTCGAAGTCATCCCCCTCCAGAGCCTGGGCAAAGCCCCTCGCCTCGGTGACCTGCTGCACCTGGAGGTCGGGAATTGCCTGGCGCAGTTCACGTATGGCCAGGGTGCGGTCATCCGGGCTGTCGTCAATGAGAAGTATGCGCAATGTGTTGTTCATAACTGCTCATCTTTCCGGTTCACAAGACACTCTCTTCTGGCTCCATTATACCCTGCTTGCCGCTTTCAGTGTAGAGCGGGGGGCGTCCTTTTGTGCGTGTAGGAAGACCCCACTTTTGCGGCCTGCCCCTGCCGTTTACGGCGGCGCGCCACTTACGGGCCACGCACCAGCGTAGAAGGCCAGGTACTCAGCGACGTTCGTCGCCCACAACCCATTCTCGTGGCCGCCGGTGTGCACGACGTACTCGTGGGCGATGCCCCGTGTCTCCAGCGCCTCGTGCAACGCCTGGGTAGACTTCCGCGCCCAGTCCGTGTCGCCAGCGTCAAGGTGGATGCGCAACACCGCCACGCCGGGTTCCTCCAGGAGATAAAACGGGTCGTAGGTTGGCGCGGCCATGTTGACCGAGAGAGCCGGGCTGTGCGCACCTACCGCCGCAAATAGGTCGGGGTGGCGGAAGCCTATCTCCAGCGCCCAGACCCCGCCCCGTGACACGCCGCCAATGGCCCGTCCCTCCCGCTCTGCCCAGGTGCGGTAGGCCCCGTCCACATGGGGAATGAGGTCGTTGACGACCTGCCCCTCGAAGGAGTGGTCGCCGCCGCAGGTGTCGACGTATAGCCTCTCGCTTCCCCCTGGCATGACAATGATGAGGGAAGGCAACGTCCCAGTCCCGATGCCGGCACTGGCGGCTTCGTCAGCTCCCAGGCTGTCCCAGTGAGCCTCGTCGTAGGGCCAGCCGTGGAGCAGGTAGAGCACCGGGTAGCGTCGGCCGACCTGGTCGTAGCATGGCGGCAGGTAGATGCGATAGGGTTGCTCATCCCCGGTCGTCTGGCTGAAATAGGTGTGCTGCTCCGTCCTGCCCATGGTCTCGGTACACGTTGGCGTAGGGGTAGAAGTGGGAGTAGGCGTGAGAGTGGGAGTGGGAGTGGGTGTTGATGTGGGAGTGAATGTGGGGGTGAGGGTGAAGGTAGGAGTAAACGTGGGTGTAGGTGTGGGGGTTGGGAGCGGATGCTCCCAAAGGGGGTGCACTAGCACCACCAACGCGATAGCGGCCGCCAGGGCCAACACGATCAGTCCACGCAGCAGCCAGCCTCCCCGCCTCATCTACTCATTCCTCGTCTACTCCCTACTCTCCTACCCCAAGCCTCCTCCGCGTATAGGGAATCAGCCCCCCTGCCTCAAAGATGCCCATCACCGCCTCCGGCAGCGGCGGGAAGGTGAAGGTGCCCTTCGTGTCAATGCTCTGGCCGGTCTCTGACCGAACCAGGTATATTTCCCCCGCCTCCAGGTTTACCTCGACCTCGTCGCCGCTCTCCAGTGCCTCGACCGCCTCCGGGCAGGTGATAGCCGGGAGGGCGTTGTTGATACAATTGCGGTAGTAGATGCGGGCAAATGACCTGGCGATGATCGCCCCGACCCCCTTCGCTACCAGGCAGGTGACCGCCTGCTCGCGGGAGCTGCCACAGCCGAAGTTTTTGCCCGCCACGATCACGTCGCCCGGCTGCACCCGGGAGCGGAACTCCGGGTCCAGGTCCTCCAGCGCGTGCTCTCCCATCTCAACCGGGTCATTCACGGTATAGGTGTACTTGCCGGGGAAGATAACGTCGGTGTTCACGTCGTCGCCGTATTTCCAGACACGTCCTTCGATAGACATACGTTTCTCCCAAAAAGTCCGAATTTACGAATCTACGAGTTTACGAATCTCGATTTCACAGGCGTGGTTCGCGACTCGTTACCCGCGATCCGTGATGCCCGTGCGCTACAAGTAGTCTGGATGCACGATTTCCCCCGCCACCGCGCTTGCCGCGACGACGAGCGGGCTGGCCAAATAGACCTCGCTCTCTTTGGTGCCCATCCGCCCCCGGAAATTGCGATTGGCAGTGCTGACCGTGACCTCCCCCTCGGCGGGGATGCCCATGTGATTGCCCATACACGGGCCGCAGCCGGGGCTCTCGATCACCGCGCCCGCCTCGACGAAGGTGCGGAGATAACCCGCATCGAGTGCCGCCAGGTACACCTCCGACGAGGCCGGGATGACGATCAACCGCACGCCCGGCGCGACCTTGCGTCCCTCCAGCACACGCGCCGCCATTGCCAGGTCGCTCAGACGCCCGTTGGTGCACGTGCCCAGAAACGCCTGGTCAATCCGCGTCCCCGCCACCTCCCGCACTGGCGCGACGTTGTCCACCGTGTGCGGCCTGGCGACCACCGGTTCAATCGCCTCCGCGTCGTACTCGACCACGCGGGCATATTCCGCGTCGGCGTCGGGATAGACTGGCCCGTAGGACCACCGCGCCCGCCCCTCCAGCCAGGCGAATGTCACCTCGTCGGGTGGGATCAGAGCGTTCTTGGCTCCCATCTCCGCCATCAGGTTGGGAATGACCATGCGGGCCTCCATATTGAGCGCCTCCACCCCCTCCCCGTGCCACTCGACCGACTGGTAGAGCCCGCCGTCGGCTCCCAGGTCTCCGATAGTGTGCAGCGCCAGGTCTTTGGAGGTGACCCCCTCGCGCAGCCGTCCATGGACGACGATCTTGAGACTCTCCGGCACGCGCAGCCAGATGCGGGCCGTCGCCATAATCGCCGCCATCTCGCTGCGCCCGATGCCAGCCGCGAAGGCCCCGAACGCCCCAGCGGTGGGCGTGTGCGAATCGGAGCCGACGATGAGCGCGCCCGGCAGCGCGAATCCCTCCTCGGCGAGGACCTGGTGGCAGACACCGCGCCCCACGTCGTAGAAGTGCGCGATGCCCTGCTCCGCCACGAACTGGCGGATGGCTTTGTGGTTTTGCGCGTGCTTCGTCGTGGGGGCCGGGCAGGCGTGATCGAGCACCACCACGTGGATATCGGGCCGCGCCACGCGCTTCACGCCAATCTTGCGAAAGATCCCCGCGATGGGAGCGGTGTTGTCGTGGCTGAGCGCCACGTCGGGCGTGACCTCAACGATCTGCCCAGGCACAACTTCGGGCAGCCCGGCCTTTTGCGCCAGCATCTTCTCGGCAAACGTGTGACCCATCACAGCCTCCTCTGCGGGTTTGGTGGCCTGTATTGTACCCCATCGGCTCCCGGCTGGCAAGCAGTGGCTTGGCAATATGCCCTACTTATGTTACACTGGTTCGCGGCGCAAGACACAAGGAAGTACATATGAACACAACCAGCCGCTTTCGCTGCCTAGCACTGTAAATATGACCATCTATCTGGATATCTCCGCCGCCGTTCACCATCGCGCTGGGCTGGGGCGATACGCCGAGAGCCTGACCCGCGCCCTGGTCACCGCCCACCCGGACCGCTATGCCCTGTTCTACAACCGGGAGCAGGGTGTGGAGCCACTGGTGGGGTTGGAGCATCTGCCCACCAGAACCGTCGCGTTGGGCTACAAACCGTGGCGCATGCTGGTCTGGCTGGGACAATTGGCCCGTCTCGGCTTCGACCCCCTGCTACCCGACGCCGAACTCTTCCACGCCACCGAACATCTCCTGCTGCCACTGCGCTCCATCCCCACCGTTCTCACCGTCCACGATCTCATCTTCCGGCATCTCCCGGCCCATCACAAGCCCCTCAACCGCTGGTACCTGAATCTGACCATGCCTCTTTACTGCCGCCGGGCCACCCACATCATCGCTGTCTCTGAGTGTACCCGGCGTGACCTGGTCGCCGCCTACGGTCTCCTGCCGGAGAAGATCACAGTCATTCACGAGGCAGCCGCTCCCCGCTTCCGGCCGCAACTGCCGGATGCAGTGGCTGCCGTGCGGGCCCGGTACCGCCTACCGGACCGCTATCTGCTCTTCGTCGGCACCATCGAACCGCGCAAGAATCTGACCCGGCTGCTGAGTGGTTTTGAGGTGATCCACGCCGAGGAGCTGACCGACGGGTTGGTGGTCGTGGGTAAACGAGGTTGGCTGTACGACGATTTCTTCACCCGGCTGGAACAATCGCTGGCGCGATCAGCCGTCATCCTCCCCGGCTACGTGCCGGACGATGATCTGCCGGCCATCTACGCCGGGGCGCAGGCACTGGTCCTCCCCAGCTTTTACGAGGGCTTCGGCCTGCCGGTGCTGGAGGCGATGGCCTGTGGCACGCCGGTGACGTGTAGCGACACATCCTCTTTGCCCGAGGTGGCGGGAGACGCCGCTTTGCACTTTGACCCTGATAGTGTAGAATCTCTCACTGACGCCCTACGTTGTCTGTTGAGCAGTGCCGACTTGCGCACAGATCTGCAGCGGCGTGGTTTTGAACAGGCGGCCAAGTTCTCGTGGGAGCGGGTGGCAGCCGAGACAGAGGCCGTGTATGATGCCGTACTGAAGGGCAGGACCAGGCGCGGGGTTTGAGAGTGGAGCCGATTCGCGAGGAGGGAGACAACAAAAGCGAGTACGTGGAGACCAAATGAGCCTCGCTAATCGTTTTTCCACTCTGGCCCAGGCCCGCTGGTTGCGCTGGCTGCTCATGGTGGCACTGGTGATGCTGTACATCGGCTGGCTGACCCACGTGATCACGGCTGACCGCCCGCTCGACTTCTACGTCTACTACATGGCCGCCGAGACCATCGCCCGAGGCGATAGCCCTTACACCATCTCGGACCCGGCGTGGGATGCACTGGCCTCCGACCTGGGCATCACCAACTACACCCGCCCCTACCGCTACCCTCCCTACACGGCAGCGCTGCTGACACTATTCCGCCCGCTGGGGCCGCGCGGGACAATGGTGATGTGGGTGATCGCCAACGCGGCAGCAATGATCGGGGGGGCATGGCTGTTGGCCCAGGCACTGGGGAACGGCTGGTGGCTCCCGGTGTCACTGGCAGCGCTGCTGCTCTTCGTGCCCCCGTTGGCGACGCTGCTGGCTGGACAGGTCAACGGCCTGCTCTTCTTCTGCCTGGCATTGGCGCTGTGGGGGATGACTCGCCAGCGAGAGGAATGGCTGGGGGTGAGTCTGGCCCTGGGCACGGCGCTCAAGGTTATTCCTCTGGCACTGGTGCTCTACCTATTCTGGCGACGGCGATGGCGGGCCGGGCTGATCGCAACAGGCGTGTTGTTGATACTGACACTGGCCTGTCTGCCGGTGGTGGGCTGGGAAAGCCTGGCCGACTACGGGCGGAAGGCCATCTTCCTGGGTCGTCCTGACGCGGTGTATACCTCACCTCCCAACCAAACCATCACGGCAGTGTTGGGGCGGGCGCTCCCAGCGACGCCCACCCTGGCGCTGGCGGGCGGGCGCTGGCTAGGACTGCTGCTTGTCATCCTGACGGCTATCCTCTGCTGGCCAGTGGGCGATGCTGCCCGGTGGATGCCGCTGGAGTTCGGGTTGATCGTGGCAGCGCTTCAACTGATCCCCCCCTTCACCTGGTATCACCAACTGGTGTTGTTGCTCATCCCCCTGCTGATCGTGGCAAACCGGCTGTGGGCTGCCCGGCAATGGGGCTGGCTAGCCCTGCTGGCGGCGCTTTTCGCCCTGACCGACATACACGGGCTGGCCTGGCACTATTTGGCAGCCCGGCGTTGGCTGACTTCATTTCCCTTCCTATTGGGGCTAACGCTGTGGGGACTCTCCGGCTGGCTCCTGGTGCAGAGGAAATGGCATGCTGCGTCCTGATTCACCTACCCTGCGCCATCTGACCGTCATAGGCTTCTACCTGGTCGTGACCGTGCTGATGACCTGGCCAGTAGCCGCCCACCCGGGCGACCGCATCGCGGGCTACCCGGCCGATAACCGCCTCTACGTCTGGACACCGTGGGTCTTCCGCCAGGAGGTACTCTCCGACCTCGACCCCCGGCACACGACATACATTTACTACCCCGACGGCGTCAACCTGGCGCTCCACGCACTGATCGTGACCAAGACGATCCCCGGCGTGATCCTACAGACCTTCATCTCACCGGTCGTTACCTTCAATTTCTTTCTCCTCGTCTCGATGGCACTGAGCGGCTACACTACCTGGTTGCTGGTGCGCCATCTCACCGGCGACGGCATAGCGGCCCTGGTAGGCGGCCTGGTCTTCGCCTGCTCTCCCTTTTACCTGGCCCACGCCAGCGCCGGTCACCTGGATTACATCAGCGCCGAGGGCATCCCGCTGTTTGGCTATTTCTTCATCAAGTCGTTCGAGAAAAAGCGATGGCAGGACGCTCTTTATGCCGGTCTGGCGATGGCCTACACCGCTCTGAGCAACTGGGCCTACCTGCTATACTTGCTGGTGTTTTGCGCTCTCTTCCTGATCTATCACCTCCTCGTCGAGCGACAGGCCCGCCTGCGCTGGCCCGTTCTGCGACAGTACGCCATCATCGCAGTCGTCGCTGGAGTGTGCAGTGCTCCGCTGATGATCCCAGCTTACCTGGCCTCCCGCTCCGGCACTTACGATATCACGCGCTATGTCGGGGGGGCCGCGCTGTACGTCTCCGACATACTGGGCTTCTTCACCCCCAGTCCCGACCATTTCCTGGTGGGCGACCTGGTACAACCCATATTCAGCCGATTCACCGGTGGCCGGTGCGAAGGGACGGTCTTCCTGGGTTTCTCGGTGTTGATACTGGCGGGGCTGGGGCTGCGACAGGCCGGCCATCGGCAAGGCAGGTTCTGGCTGGCGGCAGCGCTCCTTTTCGCCCTCATCTCGTTGGGGCCTGGTCTGCACGTTCTGGGGCACTACCAGTTCCCCTGGCTCTCGTGGATGCGGATGGGCACCGTGGCCCAGAGATTAGGGGTGCCGATGAAGCCTGAATGGGTGCGGATGTTCGACGAGGCTCCGATGATCCCGCTGCCGGGAGCGGTGTTGCAGTTGTTGCCATTTTTCAAGTGGACGCGCGCACCCAGCCGCTTTATCGCCGTAACCATGCTGGCGCTGGCAGTACTAGCCGGCTTTGGAGTCACCCGCCTGCGTGAGATGCTGCGGGATCGCCGCTGGCTGCGTTTGCCTGCGTCCACCGTCGTCACGGTGATGATGGGCCTGGTTGTGCTGCTGGAGTTCTGCATCTTTCCCTTCCCCACCACCCCGGCCACCGTGCTTGCTTTCTACCGCCGCCTGGCGGAGGAGCCAGGCGATTTTGCGATTCTGGAACTGCCCATCAAGCCTTACCAGTTGCAGCCTCAATACTGGCAGACCATCCACGGTAAGCAGCTGGTCTATGGCCACATCTCTCGCGTGCCCGAGGAACGCTTCGCCTACCTGGACTTTATCGCAAGTGAGGTCTATCACCCTACCGGCTACTTCGAAGCAGTGGATATACGCTACCTGGTGCTCCACGAGGACCAACTGGCCGGCCTGGAGCCAGCAGAGGCAGAGGCCCTCGAAACAGCGTTGGAGACCAACTTTGAACTGGTCAAGGCCGAGGAGACCCTACGTATCTACTGCGGTTATGCTGACTGCGCTTCAATGGAGTGTCCCTGATGCGTGAACGTGCCTACGCGCTGCTTCGCTCTCGTTGGTTCACTGTCCTCGCGGTAACCCTGACCCTGATCCTGCTGGCATGGCGCGGACTGGGGGGCATCCGGCAACTCGGCACTGGCCGACGCGACCGAATGATGGACTTTGGCGCATACTATGCGGCTGCAGCGGCCTGGCGCAGAGGGATTGATCCCTATGCCCACACACCCGGGGCCTGGGCCCAGACCACCAGTGAGTGCGGCGTCCCTACTGAGCCGACCCCTTACCTCTACCCACCGCTGGCGCTCCTACCGGTGCTGCCATTCACCTGGCTGCCGTTCGAGTTAGCCTCCGTCATCTGGACGCTGCTCAGCATCGCAACATTCACGGCGGCGGCACTGCTAGCCGCACGTGTGGCCGGGCAGCCTGTGGCACCGTTCTTGCTAGTCCTGGCATTCTTCTTCCCCGCCCACGTCACTCTGAGCTACGGACAGATGAACGGCATCGTATTGTTGACGATGGTCACCTTTCTATATTGGACGTGGCGCAGGCGGGCAGCCTGGGCAGGACTCGCTATTGGAGTCGGGACGCATCTCAAGTTGTTCCCCGCCGGCCTGGTCGCCTACCTGCTCGTGCGCCGCCGCTGGCACCAGGCGCTCTGGGCAACGGGAGCCGTGGCGGCGCTGACGCTGCTTGGCCTGTTCGTTTTCGGCCTTCAGACACACCTCTCATTTGCGGTAACGCGATTGGGCGGGTTGACCGGGGCTTTATTCGGCCCTGCCTCCGCTGCCTCTGGCTTTGCTGCTGACGTATTCGGAATCGCTGCCCCCCGCAACCCTGAGCAGTTGCCGTGCCCAGTGCTCGGCGCACTTCTGCTAGCCACTGGCTTACTGCTGGCCATAGGCCGGCCCTCACTGCGTGGCGAAACCGCTCTCGCCGTCACCACACTTGTGCTCATCTCACCCACCGGTGGCTATCATCACCTGACAGCGCTACTCTTGCCGTTCTGGTATCTCCTCGACATCACCCTGACCGGAGTAGCCCCCTGGCCCGTGGCCGCCGGAGCCGTGCTCACCTGGGCGGCCATCAATCTACAATGGGGGCTCTACTGGGCTGTGTGCCATGGGCTGAGCTTCCTCGCTCCCCTTGCCCCAATCGGCACATGGGCGACGCTGGCACTGTGGGTGCTGCTGGCAGCCGCCCTCCAATGCGACCGCACTCACCATTCCGACCTAGCCCCCACCGTAAGGCACTGACATGAGCAAGTTCCATCACCTTCCAACTCGCCGCCGCATTGAGCCTGGCATCCTGACGCTCGCCTTGATGTTTCTGCTGCTTTTCCCGGTGCTGTTTAAGCCATGGATCCACGGCGCGGACACCATCGGCTATTACTCCTGGCTACGCTCGCTGGTCATTGACGGCGACCTGCAGACGGCCGACGAGTTCGAATACTTCGGCATGGGCTGGCTCAACACCTACGCCGATACGGGTCTACGTGATAACCCAGGCGCAGTTGACTCGGCGGTGCTCTGGTCGCCCTGGTTCCTGGTCGCTCACGGGCTCACCCTGCTGGGCCGCGCCTTAGGTCTGCCCTGGACTGCCGATGGTTTTGGGCAACAGTACATCCTGGCCGTCAGCCTGGGCAGCGCGATGTATGCTTTTGCGGCCCTTTTGCTCACCTATCGCCTGGCGCAGGATTTCTTCGCGCCTCCTATGGCCACTCTGGCAGTGGCGGCGGTCTGCCTTTCGTCACCACTGGTCTTTTACATGTACAGTCATCCCCTTATGTCCCACGCCAACGACGCCTTCGCCTACGCGCTGTTTCTGTTCACCTGGCACCGCACACGGGAGCAACGCAACGCCGCCCAATACGGACTGCTGGGGCTGGCCGCTGGGCTGTGTGCACTGGTGCGCAGTCAGAACGCGGTCCTCGTGGTTTTCCCGCTCCTGGAAATCGCTTGCCGCGCCGTTCAGACCTGGCGACGGGACGGCTGGGGCCGCACTGTCACGAAAGGGTTGCTGGACGCGCTGTGCTTCTCGGCCACCTGGTGGCTGGCGTTCTTGCCCCAACTGCTCGTCTGGCGCACCGTCTTCGGCACCTGGCTGCCCGGCAACCCCTACGCCCACAGCGGCGGCGGCACGTTCGACTTTCTACACCCACACCTCTTCGGCGTTCTGTTTTCCACCAACCACAGTCTGTTCCTCTGGACGCCGCTGATGTTGCCAGCAGCGTTGGGTTGGTTTCCCCTCTGGCGCAAAGACCGCCGTCTGGCCGCGCTGCTGGTGCTCAATTTTGCATTACAGCTCTACGTGATCGCCTCGTGGAGCGCCTGGGGCGGCGCGGCTGCTTTCGGCCAGCGGTTCTTCACTAATATGACGCCCGCTTTCGCGCTGGGGCTGGCGGCGTTGCTGACTACTCTGCAAAAACGCATCCCCTTGCGCTGGCTGGCTGCCGTCTGTGCCTTCTTCGTCATCTGGAACGGACTGCTCATTGTGCGCTACGCCTTGGAGGACATCCCCCACTGCGGTCCCGCGCCACTCGGCGAACTGATCGTCGGCCAGTTCACCGTGCTGCCCCGCTATCTCGACCGTATCATCCAGATTCTGCTGCTGCGTTCCTGAGAAGGCCAAATGGCAAGAAGGGCGACAAAAGGGTGAGGGTATTTCATGGGCAGGTTGGGCTGATGTACCTCCTGTCGCAGGGATTCCATTCGGAGAGAAAGGAAAAGAAGATGCCATCCGAGCACAGGACTAAAGACTCTTCAAAGTCGCCCCGCCGGAATTTTCTCCGGCGGCCAACATTGCTTGCAGTAGGTGTCTTCCTGGCCTCCCTGTCCCTCTATGTGGCAACGCTGGCACCGGGACTGTTGTGGGGTGGTGGTGACTTCGCTATTTTCCAGACCCGGGCTTACTCGTGTGAGATTTTCGAGCAAGGCCCTTTTGGACACTCTTTATGGGTCATCCTTGCTCACCCTTTTACGCAGTTGCCCATCCGCGATGTTGCCTGGCGGGCCAACTTCGCGGCCGCCGTCTTCGGGGCAACTGCACTCGGGTTCGTTTTCCTGTCAGCCTGGCATGTCACCCGCTCGGAGATGGCCTCGCTCTTGGCGACCGGTGCGCTGGCGCTCTCGCACACCTTTTGGACGTACGCCGTAATGCCCAAAGTGTATTCGCTTAACGCTCTTATCCTGGCAGCGTGTTCTTACCTTTTGCTACGCTGGCGGGAAAGGACTCAAGATGTTTACCTGTGTCTTTTTGCCTTTCTCTACGGCCTTAGTTTTCTCAATCATCTGGTAATGGCAACAGTCGTAGCCGGGTTCGCTGCGTTTATCGGGTCTGTCCTCTGGTCGCGTCGTCAATCGAGAGCGGTCTGGCGTTCCCTTCTGCTGGCAGGTCTCTGCTTCGGCTTGGGGCTCGCTCCCTACCTGTACCTGGTCCTTCAGGGTGGAAGCGCTCAATCCACGGGAAGGTCGGTCGCCGCTTTTCCCAAAGGCCTGCTATACGCTCTGTCTCACCCCGCAGCGTTGCTCAACGGCGTAGGCTGGGGAATCGTGCTGGGGGTCTACCAGTTTCCAATTGCAACCCTCGTTGGACTGATCGGCCTCTATTACCTGTGGCGACGAGACCGGGGCTCAGCCGCGTTTGTCACCCTTGCCATGCTCGGCACGGTGGCCTTTCTCCTGGCAGCCGTTGATCCCAGGGCAGGGGGTGTCTACGTCTGGAACCTGCACTACTACCTTCAGGCTTACGTCGTCTTTGCCTTCGCCCTGGCGGCCGGTTTCAAGGTATTGTGGACCAGGTGGTGTGCCCACAGCTTCTATCGCCAGGCAACCATCGTCGCACTCTCCGCGATTCTTCCAGTGCTTCTCTATGCCGTCGCTCCCTCCATCGCCAGCACCTTCTGGCAAAACGTGCCGGATTTCCGCCCTTTGCCCGGACGTGACAATCTAACCTACGTGTTATCGCCGTGGAAGCACCACGAAACTGGAGCGCGCGATCTTGGTGAGCAGATCCTACTTACTCTGCCATCCCACAGCGTCCTTTTCGCCGACTACAGTATTTGGGCCATCGTCAACTACCTCCAGGTAGTTGAGAAAGCCCGACCAGATGTAGAACTGGTGGGGCTACCTGACAGAGGCCATCAGACTTCCCTTCTCCTGCAATACCGTGACACCTCTGACCTCTTCCTTGCCGACACGTACCATTACTATGATGTAGAGGAAATCCAGGAGTATTTTGAGATTGTACCAGAAGGTCCAATCTACCGCCTAATTCCAAAATAAACGTGATGAACATCCTTCACATCTACAAAGACTACTACCCTGTCCTCGGCGGCATCGAGAACCACATTCGCATCTTGGCCGAGGCGCAGGTCACCGCCGGACACCGGATCACCGTCCTGGTGTGCGACCCTGGGCACCGCACCCGTGCGGAGACTCTCAACGGGGTGAAGATCATCAAGGCTGGACGGCTGGCAACCGCCGCTTCTATGCCTCTTAGCCTGAGCCAGCCCGTCGCCCTGGCCCGTCTCCGCCCCGACGTCGCCCACGTCCATTCCCCCTACCCTCTCGGCGAGGTCGCCAATTGGCTGCTGGGCCGGGCACGTGCCACGGTCATCACCCACCACTCCGACGTGGTCCGCCAGCAGGGGTGGCTTCGCCTCTATGGCCCGCTCCTCCGCTGTGTCCTGCGTGCCGCCAGCCACATCATTGCCACCAGCCCTCGCTACATTGAGACCTCCCCCTGGCTGCGGCTGGTGCGGGAGAAATGCGTCGTTGTACCTCTGGGGGTGGACCATCGTCGCTTCGCTCCCCCCTCCGCTCCCTTCGACGGCCTGCCGACCCTCATTTTCGTGGGCAAACTGCGCTACTACAAGGGACTGGACACACTCCTGCACGCGCTGGCGGACCTGCCCGAGGTGCACCTCAACGTTGTGGGCGATGGGCCGATGCGCATCCCCTGGGAGACACTGACGGCAGAGCTGGGGATTGCTGGCCACGTCCACTTCCTCGGCGAGGTAGATGACACCGACCTACCCGCCCTCTACCATCAAGCACATCTCTTCATCCTCCCTGCCAACGCCCGCGCCGAAGCCTTCGGCATCGTCCTCCTGGAGGCGATGGCATCGGCTCTTCCCTGCATCACCACCGAGGTGGGCACCGGCACCTCCTGGGTGGTGCAGGACGGCGTCACCGGGTTGGTGGTGCCTCCTCGCGCCCCCCAGGCGCTGGCCGAGGCTATCCGGTGTCTTTTGGACGACCATGAGCGCCGGGCAGCAATGGGCCGAGCCGCCCGTGCGCGGGTGGAGGCGGAGTTCACCCTGGAGCAGATGGTCGCCCGCGTGCAGGCGGTGTATGAAAGGGCACTGACCGCTTGATTTTTCAGGCATTTGGTGTAAGATACATCAGGAGGACAAAATGAAAATTCTCGTCACCGGCGGTGCTGGCTTCATCGGTTCCAACCTGGTGGACGTCCTGACGGAGCAGGGCCACGACGTCACCGTCATAGACAATCTTTCTGTGGGCAAGATCACCAACATCGAGCACCACCTAGAGAGCGAGCGCTTTCACTTCATCAACGATACTATCCTCAACGTCGCCACACTGGAACGCCTCATCCGCCAGGCTGACCTGATTTATCACCTGGCGGCGGTCGTAGGCCCTAAATACGTCGTTGAGGACCCCCTGGGCACCATTATCGCCAACGTGCGCGGCACGGAGAACGTGCTGGAGTTGGCTTTCAAGTACTGGGTCAAGACCGTCATCGCCTCCAGTTCCGAAGTCTACGGCAAGTCCACCGACGTGCCACTCAGCGAGGACGACGACCGCATCCTCGGCTCGACCACCGTGAACCGCTGGTCGTACTCCGATGCCAAAGCGATTGACGAGTACTTCGCCCTGGCCTATGCCAAAAAGGGGCTGCCCGTCGCCATCGTGCGTTACTTCAACGCCTACGGCCCCAGGCTCGACCCCCGTGGCTACGGCAGCGTCATCGCCAGGTTCATCACCCAGGCATTGGAGGGCGAGCCGCTCACCGTCTACGACGACGGACGGCAGAGCCGCTGCTTCACCTATGTCGCCGACACTATCAGGGGCACAATACTGGCAGCGACGGTCAAGGAAGCAGCGGGTCAGGTGCTCAACATCGGTTCCAACCGCGAGATGACCATTCTCGAACTGGCTGCCTTGATCCGGCAACTGACGAGTTCGGCATCAGAAATCGTCCACGTGCGCTACGAGACCGCTTACGGCCCATCCTTCGAGGAGCCCCGCCGCCGCGTGCCCGATGTGACCCGCGCACGAGAGGTGCTTGGCTTCGAGGCCCAGACATCTCTTGAAGAGGGATTGCGGCACACACTGGAATGGTTTCGAGGAGCGACAATATGGTAGAGACGAACTCAACCAAACTCAGTATGTTCTGCGACAAGGTATTGGAGATTAGCTGGCTCCTGGCGGTGACTATCACACCGCTCTTTTTTAACGTCTATTCCAGTCGGGTCTTCGAGCCAGATAAGTTGACCACCCTGCGCACTGTCGCCGTCGTCATGGCCGCCGTGTGGCTGGTCAAGTACGTAGAGGAGCGAGCCAGCGGCCAGCACGAGATTGGGTTCACCTGGCGCACGCCATTGGTGCTCTCCACCCTCTTTATAGTTGCAGTCTATCTCCTCAGCACCATCCTATCCGTCACCCGCTGGGTCAGCCTGTTGGGCTCATACCAGCGTCTGCAGGGCACGTATACCACGCTGGCCTACATCGTCGTGTTCCTGGTCATCGTGCAGGGGATGCGCACGCGTGCCCAGCTCGACCGCCTGGTCAGTGTCATCATCCTCAACAGCCTGCCCATCGCTCTCTACGGTCTCGTCCAGCGCAATGGGCTTGATCCACTTCCCTGGGGTGGGGACGTGACCCGGCGAGTGGCTTCCAACATGGGCAACGCCATCTTCGTCGCCGCCTATCTCATCATAGTCGTTCCCCTCACCATAGGCCGCATAGTCGAAAGTTTCAAAGCCATCCTGACCGAGGATGAGACCAATGGGGCAGACATCGCACGTGCGGCAGGCTACATCTTCATCACCGCTGTGCAACTGATTGCCATCTGGTATACCCAGAGTCGTGGCCCCTTGATGGGCCTCCTGGCCGGGCTCGCCGTATGGATGTTCATAGGACTGCTAGCTCTACAGCATGCCGCCCGGCAGAAGCAGCCCCTCCGTCCCTCCGACCTTCGGGGGGACCTGGGGCGCGGGTTGGCGTTCGGGTTGGGAAGTCTGGCGGCGGCAGGGGCAGCAGCAGCGGTCCTCTACTTCGTCACGAAAGCCATCGCCGCGCCAGAGAGCAGCCTTCCCCAATGGGTCGCCATAATCGGAGTGGCGCTGGTTCTGCCGGGGCTCTGGCTGGCCTACATCGCCAACCAGCGAGGTTGGCGCTGGCTGTGGATCAGCGCATTGGCGATCGCGCTCCTCCTCACCGCCGGATTCCTGACAGTTAACCTGGTCAAGCCGGTCCACGAGTGGAGCCACCACCAGCCCTGGCTGGGCCGGCTGGACGACGTGTTACAGCGCGAGGGCGGCACCGGCAAGGTACGCGATCTCATCTGGGAGGGAGGACTGCAATTGATCCTGCCCCACGAACCCATGAAGTACCCACCGACGACGGCATACCCCGAGGGGCACCCTGATACCTTCAACGCCCTCCGCCCCCTGGTGGGTTACGGCCCGGAGTCCATGTATGTGGCGTACAATCCCTTCTACCCCCCGCTCCTGGGCCACCATGAGGCTCGCACCGCCTCTCCCGATCGCTCCCACAACGAGACACTGGACTCACTAATCATCACTGGTCTTCTGGGCTTCGTCGCCTACCTGTGGATCTTCGGCAGCGTGTTTACCTGCGGCCTGCGCTGGCTGGGGATCCTGCCCTCCGACTGGCGGCGCACCCTCTTCTTCGCCCTGCTAGCCGTGGGAGCGGCTACCGCCGTGGCAGCGACGAGCATCGTCATCGCCCCTCACTTTTTCGGCCTGGCCATCCCGGTTGGCATCGTCGCCGGGCTGTTTCTCTACCTGATCGTCTATGGCCTCTCCGCGTACTGGGAGCCGGAGGCAGCCCCGAAAGCCCATCCTCATCTCATCCTGCTGATCAGCATCCTTTCCGCTTCGGTAGCGCACCTCATCGAGATCAACTTCGGCATCGCCATCGCCTCCACGCGCACCACATTCTGGGCCTACGCCGGGATACTCGTCGTGGCCGGGATGGGACTCATTCGTAAACAGGAAGCAGAGCCACAGAGAGAAGAGATAGGAACCAGGAGGCAGGAGACAGGGAACAGGAAACAACGAAGCAAGCGTCGCAATAAACGCCGCAAGGCTGCCCCCCAGTCCCCTGCCAGACCTGCCCCGTCCGCCTGGTTATGGCCCACGCTCGCCGTCGCTATCGTCGGTGGCTTCATTTTGGGTACGCTGGCCTTCGATTTCATCACCAACGCAGAGCGTCTTTCTCAACCCCTGGCTATCATCTGGCGTGCACTCACCATCCTGCCAGCGCAGCAAAGTCGCCCCTCCTACGGCGCACTGATGATCTTCTCCCTCACCTGGTTGATGAGCGCGGTCATCTTCACGTCTGAAATGGCCAAGAGCGGAGCATTCCGTAAACACAAGAGCGACTGGTCACTGGCGGCAGTTTTGTACTTGCTGATCTCACTGACAGTGGGATTTGGGCTCGCCCTGGTACTGAGCAGCCGCCAGGCCTCGCTAGTGCACATCCAGGCCCAGACGCTGGAGGATGTGATCGGTGTCGCCGATCGCATCGCCAGCCTTCTGTCCGCCTACTACGGGTTCATCGTCTTCGTTCTGATCGCCGGTGGTGTGATGCTTCTCATGGGAACACGACGATTGCCCCGTCAGACCGCACAACCATGGAGCGTGATCACACTCACCGTGCTGATCGTGCTGGCTGGCGCCATCGCCGTAGTGACCAATCTGCGACCCATCCAGGCCGACACCGTCTACAAGCAGGCCGAGCAGTGGGAGCGGGGCGGGCAGTGGCTGGTGGCTATTGAACACTACAAGCACGCGATCAAACTGGCTCCCAAGGAGGACTTCTACTACCTGTACCTGGGCCGGGCCTACCTGGAGTATGCTTCGACCATCGAGGATACGGCTGTGCAGGACAATGTAATGCGCATGACGGAACAAACACTGATCCAGGCCCGCGAGCTCAACCCGCTTAACACCGACCACAGCAGGAACCTGGCCAAGATGTACATGCGCTGGATGCAACTCACGTCTGACCCAGCACACCGAGAGCGTCTGGCCCAACAGTCTGCCGAGAACTTCAGAATCGCAACCATGCTAAGTCCCAACAACGCCGATCTATGGAACGAGTGGGCGGGGTTATATCAGTACCTGAGCGACTTCGACATGGCTGAACAGACTTTGCAGAAGTCATTGGCTGTAGACGAAGAATATCACGTGACCTGGCTGATCTACGGCGACGTGAGCCTCCAATCAGGCGATCTGGAAAAGGCAACCCAGTGCTATGAGGAAGCGCTGAAACTCAATTCCAACCTCCCGCAGGTCTGGCGCATGCTGGGCTCCATCTACGCCCAGTTAGGCCGCCTCGACGAGGCCGTCGCTGCTCTCGATCAGGCGCTGGAACTGAACCCCGAAGGCTCCGACGCCTGGGACACCCACCGCATGCTGGCCATTGTCTACGCCCAGTCCGGCCAGAACGATGCGGCGCTCCCCCACGCCCAGACGGCACTGCAACTGGCTCCCGAAGACCAACAAGTCATGCTGCAGGATTTGATTACACAAATCCAGTCATTGGAGATACCGCAACCATGACTGTCTATATACTCGTGTTTGCTGGCGCACTGGTGCTGGCCATTGGGGTTACCCCCCTGGCACGCTGGCTGGCCCCACGAATGGGTGTGGTAGATAGGCCCGAAGCACGCAAAATCCACCATCACCCCGTTCCCCGCATGGGAGGCGTGGCGATCTATCTGGCCGTCATCGTCGCAGCGTTTGTCCTGGGAGAGCGCTACAATTTCGCCCAGTTCGGGAGCATCCTCGTTGGCGCTACAGGCGTCTCCTTCATGGGGCTGATAGACGACCGCTGGGGCCTACGTCCACTGATCAAACTGCTCGGCCAGACGCTCGCTGCCCTGCTGCTCTACGCGAGCGGCATCTACGTCGGCACATTCCACGACCCAATCCTGAACCTGATCATGACAGTGCTGTGGGTCGGGTACATCACCAACGCGGTCAACTTCCTCGACAACATGGACGGCCTGGCAGGAGGGGTCGCGGCCATCGCGGCTGCCTTCTTTGCCCTGATGTGCGCCTTCAGCGGGCAATACCTGGTCGGCGCTCTCTCTATCGCCGTGTTGGGAGCTTGCCTGGGTTTTCTGTTCTACAATCTCAATCCGGCCAGCATCTTCATGGGGGACTCAGGATCACTGTTTCTCGGCTTCATCCTGGCCGCCAGCGGCATCAAACTTCGCTTCCCGGACAATGTCACCTTCGTCACCTGGATGGTGCCGGTGCTAGTGATGGGCCTCCCCATTTTTGATACCACGCTGGTCGTCGTCTCGCGACTGCGGCGGCGACTGAATCCAGCCACCACACCAGGCCAAGATCACATCTCACACCGCCTGGTGGCGGCCGGGATGACTCAACGCGAAGCGGTTCTGACTCTCTACGTCGTCTCTTTCATTCTGGGCCTGCTGGCCACTTTCGTCACTCAGGCTTCCGTCCTGGAGGGCTACGCCGTCGGCGGCCTCGTCGCGCTGGCCGGGCTCTACGGCCTGTGGCGCGTGGAGCGTCCCCCGTTCTTCAGATCTCAAACTCCAAATCCCACAACAAGCGACTAGTAACCAGCATCAAGCGTCCAGTATCAAGCATCCAGCATCGGAGGCCACGATGCCCTCTCTGCAAGACAAACTGCGAGGCAAAATCGCCAACCGCACCGCTCACGTCGCCATCATCGGGCTGGGTTACGTCGGCCTACCGCTGGCGACGGCGTTCGCCAAGGCCGGCTTCCGCACCATTGGCGTGGAAGTAAACCAGCGCAAGGTGGATTCTATCGCCGCTGGCCGGAGCTACATCCCCGATGTCCAAGACGACGAGTTGGCCCCTCACGTCCGATCGGGCCGTCTCACGGCCACGTCAGAATACGACGTGCTGCGCGAGGCGGACGCTATGTTCATCTGTGTTCCCACACCCTACGACGCCCAACGCGCCCCCGACCTTTCCTACATCCGGGCCGCCAGCTATGGCATCCGACCACGCATGAAATCCGGCCAATTGATCGTTTTGCAAAGTACGACCTATCCTGGTACGACGGAGGAGATCGTCCAGCCGATTCTGGAGAAAAGCGGGCTCAAGGTCGGTGTGGATTTCTACCTGGCCTTTTCTCCCGAGCGCATTGACCCCGGCAATAAGCAGTGGTCGGCCTATAACATGCCCAAGGTGGTGGGCGGCATCACACCGGAGTGCACCCGGCTGGCGTGCGACCTCCTGAGCCAGATGGGTGCGCCGGTGCACCCCGTCTCCTCTCCCCGCGTCGCCGAGCTGACCAAACTGCTGGAGAATACCTTCCGCGCCGTCAACATTGCGCTGGTCAATGAATTGGCGCTGCTGGCCGAGCGCATGGGGATTGACTTCTGGGAGGTAATCGAGGCGGCCAAAACTAAACCCTTTGGCTTCATGCCCTTTACGCCAGGGCCAGGCGTGGGTGGGCACTGTATACCCGTGGACCCCTATTACCTCAGTTGGAAAGCCCGCGAGTACGATTACTACACCGAGTTCATCGAACTGGCCGGCGAGGTCAACCAAGCGATGACGTACCACGTCGTAGACCTCGTCTGCCAGGGCCTAAGCCTCCAGGGCAAGCCGCTGCGCGACGCGCGCGTGCTGGTGCTGGGCGTCGCCTTCAAGCCCGACATTGACGATGCCCGCAACTCCCCCGCCGAACGGGTCATCGAATTGCTGCTGAGTCGCGGCGCCCACGTGCGCTACCACGACCCCTACGTGCCACGCTTCCAGGTGGGCGATGACGTCTTCCACCGCGAAGCAGTCGTGCTGGAGTCGGTGCCGCTGACGGAGGAGGAGATTGCCGCCGCCGACTGCGTCGTTGTCGTCACCGATCACCACAGCCTGGACTATGAGCGCGTGGTGAAGCACGCCAACCTGGTTGTGGACACGCGCAACGCCACCGCTGGCATAGCCGGCCACAGGGAAACGATCGTACGCCTGGGCGCGCCGATGGCGGAATGATCAATGATCAATGACCAAATGATTGATGATCAGAACACCGCGCCCGCTGTCCCCCCTCCTCCGCCCACCCAGCGGCTGAGAATCGTCCAGATTTTGACGGTCATTACGGTTCTAGTCGCCCTCGGTGCAGCCCTCTACTTCCGCGACCATCTTCAAGAACTGGAGGGATATGGCTATGCCACTGTCTTCCTGGTCGGCCTGGTCAGCAACGCGACGATCATCCTCCCCATCCCTGGTCTGGCCGTCAGTTCAATGATGGGTGGTGTCTTCAACCCCTGGATTGTGGGTCTCGTCGGAGGCGTGGGTCAGGCATTGGGCGAACTGACCGGCTACATGGCCGGCTACAGCGGGCAGAGGCTCGTGGGCCAGAATCATACCTACAAACGGCTGATGCACTGGATGCAGCGCTACGGCACACTGACCATCTTCATTCTGGCAGTCATCCCTAACCCTGTAGCCGATGTGGGGGGTATGGCCGCCGGTGCACTGCGTTTTTCGCTGTGGAAATTCCTGGTGAGCTGCATGGCCGGCAAAGTGGTCAAGAACGTCGTCTTTGCGCTGGCCGGTTGCTACGGGATTGAGGCGGTGTACAGACTGTTTGGTGGTTGACGGCAACACAAGCACGTGGTATAATCTAACTACAAACTACATTCAGAAAGACGGCGAACAGGAGGAGTAGGCGGGATCGGCCCTGACGAACCGATTCCAGTAAGAGACGGGCAGAGAAGAGGGTCACCGACTGCAAGCCCTCGCAGCGCCCCCCGCCGAAGGTCGCCTGGGAGTCGAGAGACCGAACCGGGTCAGCAGGTGCCGGATAAGTCTCTCCGGGTCCGCCCGTTATCGCGAGAGACCTTGCTGTTTCAGCCTTGACGATCCGACCGAGGATACTGAAAGGTCGTCGAACCAGGGTGGTACCACGGAAGGCTACCCCTTTCGTCCTTGGACGAGAGGGGTTTTTGTGTAGTAAGAGGAGGAGAACAATGACCGACAGACTTTCCAAAACCTACAACCCCAAGGAACACGAAGAACGGCTCTACCAGTGGTGGGAGGAGCAAGGGTACTTCCGTCCCGAAAAGCAGGTCGAACTGGGCCTGGTCCCCGAGGACGGCCCCCGCTGGTGCATCACCATGCCGCCGCCCAACGTCACCGGCGCACTCCACCTGGGCCACGCCATGGTCGCCGCCGTTGAAGACCTGATGACCCGCTACTACCGCATGCGTGGCTTCGAGACGCTCTTCCTGCCTGGCTCCGACCACGCCGGCATTGCCACCCAGAACGTGGTGGAGCGGGAACTGCGCAAAGAGGGCCTCACCCGCCACGACCTGGGGCGCGAGAGATTCGTCGCCAAAGTGTGGGAGTGGAAGGACGTCTACCACCGCCGCATCACCGAGCAAACTAAGCGGCTAGGCGTCTCGTGCGACTGGACGCGGGAGCGCTTCACCCTCGATGAGGGGCTCTCCCACGCCGTGCGCACTGCCTTCGTGCGCCTCTACAAGAAGGGGCTCATCTACCGGGGGACTTACCTGGTCAACTGGTGCCCTCGCTGCACCAGCGCCATCTCCGACCTGGAGGTGATCCCCGAGGAGCGTGCTGGCCACCTCTGGCACATCCGCTACCCCATCGTCAACGATGCTTGGGATGGCCCTCTCCCTCCCCCCCTGGAGGGGGGGACGGGGGAGGTAGGGTGGGGCAGCGGCAGGTGGGCTGAGGGCGCGACCGAGTTCATTGAGATGGCCACCACCCGCCCGGAGACCATCCTGGGCGATACCGCCGTCGCCGTGCACCCCGACGACCCGCGCTGGCAGCATCTCATCGGCAAGACCGCCGTTCTGCCTGGGCTGGGTCGCCACATTCCCATCATCGCGGACGAGGTGGTGGACCCCGAGTTCGGCACCGGCGCAGTCAAGGTCACCCCCGCGCACGACCCCACCGACAATGAGATCGGCATCCGTCACAGATTGGAGGCCGTCAATGTAATGACCGACACGGCGCAGATGAATGAGAATGCCGGTCCCTACGCCGGGCAGGACCGCTTCGAGTGCCGCCGCAACATCGTCGCCGACTTCGAGAAGGAAGGGCTGCTCGTCAAGGTTGAGCCCTACTTCCACGCCGTGGGCACCTGCGAGCGCTGCCACACCGACATTGAGCCCCGTATCTCCACCCAGTGGTTCGTCAACGTGAAGCCGCTGGCTGAGGCCGCAATGGAGGCGGTGCGCGAGGGCAGCACAACGATCATCCCAGAGCGGGAAGAGAACCACTTCTTCCACTGGATGGAAAACATCCGTCCGTGGTGCATCTCGCGCCAGCTTTGGTGGGGCCACCGCATCCCCGTCTGGTACTGCGACGACTGCGGCGAACAGACCTGCGAGCATGCCCTGAGCCCTTCGACTTCGCTCAGGGTAAACGCAGCCGAAGGGATGACCGACCCCACTGCGTGCGCCCACTGCGGCAGTCACAACATCCACCAGGACGAGGACGTACTTGACACCTGGTTCTCCTCTGGCCTATGGCCCTTCTCCACCCTCGGCTGGCCCGATACCGACGCGCCTGATTACCGCCGCTACTATCCCACCGACGTGCGCGAGACCGCTTACGACATCCTGTTCTTCTGGGTGGCGCGGGAGATGATGCTGGGCATCGAGTTGGCCGGTCAGACCCCCTACGCCACCGTCTACCTGCACGGCCTGGTGCGCACTGGGGAGGGCGAGAAAGTCAGCAAGTCAATGGAAGACATTGACGAATTCGACCCGCTGAACGTCATCGGGAAGTACGGCTGCGACGCGCTCCGCTACACCCTACTGACCAGTTCCACACCGGGCCTGGACATGAATCTCGATCCGCGCCGGCTGGAGGGGGCGCGCAACTTTACCAACAAGATGTGGCAGGCGGCGAGATTTGCCCTGGCGAACGCCCCAGATTCAAGTGTTTCAAGTTTCAGGTTAAACGTGAAACCTGAAACCTTGGACCTGGAACTGCCCGACCGCTGGATCCTCAGCCGCCTCAACCGGCTCGTTGGACAGGTGACTCGCCTCTTCGAAACGTACCAATACGGCGAGGCTGGCCGTCAGATCCACGACTTCCTGTGGGGGGAGTACTGCGACTGGTACATCGAGGCTAGCAAAGTGCGCCTCTACGATGAGGAAGCGGACAAGGCTGTCCCCCGGGCCGTCCTGCTCCACGTGCTGGAGACGGCGCTGCGGCTACTGCATCCTTTTATGCCCTTCGTCACCGAAGCGATCTGGCAAGCGCTGCCTA
>Ga0209121_10000853_pt1 | contig 32665 bp, 30 predicted proteins | sample Cruoilmetagenom3_FD_187292 | JGI IMG/M metagenome (GOLD analysis project Ga0209121, IMG submission 187292) | Oil polluted marine microbial communities from Coal Oil Point, Santa Barbara, California, USA - Sample 3 (SPAdes) (version 2) | ecosystem: Environmental > Aquatic > Marine > Oil seeps ... | reverse complement strand
TTCGGGAGTCGAAATCATGGGATATCGGGACGTTTATCAGGGCTGGAAAGCCGACCCTGAAGCATTTTGGATGCAGGCCGCCGAGGCTATTGACTGGATTAAAAAGCCGACAAAGGCGCTGGATGACAGTAATGCGCCCATTTACCAATGGTACTCTGATGGTGTGATGAACACCTGCTACAACGCACTTGACCGGCACGTAGAGGCCGGACGCGGTGAGCAAGCGGCCATTATTTATGACAGCCCGATCACCGGCGTAAAGGCAACCTTTAGTTATGCCGAAATGACCGATCGTGTCGCCATTTTGGCCGGAGCGCTTGCCCGCAAGGGCGTTGGTAAAGGTGATCGTGTTTTGATCTACATGCCGATGGTGCCTGAAGCGCTGGAGGCAATGCTGGCTTGTGCGCGGCTCGGCGCTGTGCATTCCGTTGTGTTTGGTGGCTTTGCCGCAAATGAATTGGCAGTGCGCATTGATGATGCGACCCCCAAAGCCGTGATTGCCGCTTCCTGCGGGATCGAGCCGGGGCGGGTGATTGCCTATAAACCGCTACTTGACGAGGCGATTGAGCTTTCAGCGCATAAGCCAGAATTTGGCGTGATCTTACAGCGAGAACAATTAGCGGCTGATCTCGGCGATACCGATTTTGAGTGGGATGCCTTCAAGGAAGGTGCGGCGCCCGCGCCTTGCACACCGGTTGGCGGGGCAGATCCGCTTTACATTTTGTATACATCCGGCACCACAGGGCAGCCCAAAGGGGTGGTCCGCCCCAACGGCGGCCACGCAGTTGCGCTTCAATGGACGATGAAGAACATCTATAACGTTGAACCCGGAGAGGTTTTTTGGGCGGCATCGGATGTGGGTTGGGTCGTTGGTCACTCCTATATTTGCTATGCTCCACTGATTTACGGCGCCACGGCGATTGTATTTGAGGGAAAACCTATTGGCACACCGGATGCTGGTACTTTCTGGCGGGTGATCGAGGAGCACAAGGTAACTTCGTTCTTTACAGCACCGACAGCTTTTCGTGCCATTAAACGAGTCGATCCGGAAGGGGAATTTGTAAAAAAATACGACATGAGCAGCCTGAAAGCGTTGTTTCTCGCGGGAGAACGGGCGGATAGCGACACTATTATCTGGGCGCAAGACCATCTTGGAGTACCGGTGGTGGACCATTGGTGGCAGACCGAAACCGGTTATTCCATCGCGGCCAATCCGCTCGGGCTTGAGGAGCTGCCTGTTAAGCTTGGCTCACCAACCGTACCGATGCCGGGTTATGATGTGCAGGCTCTCGCTGATGACGGCCATCCGGTCAAAGCAGGCGAGATGGGGGCGATTGCAATCAAGCTTCCGTTGCCGCCTGGCACCTTGAGCGGGCTTTGGCAGGCGGAAGATCGCTATCGGTCCTCTTATCTTGAAACCTTCCCCGGTTATTACGAAACCGGTGACGCGGGTATGATTGACGAAGATGGTTATCTCTACATTATGGCGCGCACCGATGACGTGATCAATGTGGCGGGGCACCGGCTTTCGACCGGCGCCATGGAAGAGGTTCTTTCTTCGCACCCGGATGTAGCCGAGTGTGCGGTGATTGGTGTAGCCGACGCGCTGAAAGGGCAATTGCCGCTGGGCTTTTTGTGCCTGACCTCGGGAGTTGATCGAGATCATAGCGAGATAGTAGCGGAATGCGCGAATCTTGTTCGTGAAAAGATCGGTCCGGTTGCAGCCTTTAAACTGGCCTGTGTGGTGGAACGATTGCCCAAAACCCGCTCGGGTAAGGTGCTCCGTGGAACAATGGCGGCGATTGCTGATGGAACGGCATGGAAAATGCCGGCGACAATTGATGATCCGGTGATCCTCGACGAGATTAAAGTGGCGCTGGCAGCGATGGGTTTTGCCAAGTAGGAATTTTGCAAGCAACGATTGGATTGCATTTTGAGATATGGAGAAAAATGAATAAAGTCATAATAAATACAGCCTCTTAGCACTCCTTACCTCAGGAATTCTGTTTTGTTCTAACAATTGGTAAATTGCATAACGCGAATTTGATTGTTCGGATTTGCAAAAGGCAAAAGCGCAAAATTGTGTGCGCCGCAATATGCAATGAAATACAGCAATCGGCTCGTTTTTGGGAGGGTATTCCTCTTGCATCTAAGATGGCATAGAGATTGAGGGAAGTTATAAGGAACAATTACATGACCCGAGTACTAAAAACAGCCGCCGCCGTCTGCTTTGTGCTAGCCACAGCGATGCCGCAGCTGGTTATGGCGCAAGAAACGATGTTGAAGCTGGTAAATACGCTCACCGGCGAAGAAACGGCCCTAAGCGAAGCTGATGTATTGGCGTTACCACAAGCCGCGATCAATACTGAAAACGAATTTGTCGATGCAATGACAAGCTTTGAAGGACCGCTCGGGCGCGAAGTGTTGGCATTGCTGGGTGAGGGCGGAAGCACCGTCGTTTTGACAGCCGTAAATGATTACGCCGTAGAGGTTCCGGTAGCGGATTTCGCAAACTATGACGTTGTATTTGCCTTATCTGCTGACGGCGAGCGGTTTTCTCGCCGAGACAAAGGCCCGATTTGGGTTGTTTACCCGATGTCAGACCATCAAGAGCTTCAGGACCCGGTTTATAACTCCCGCTTGATCTGGCAGTTGGTAAAAGTGGAACTCAAGTAAATTGGGCTGGAAGTTACAACTCCCGAAATTCCTTTTTGGTGGTGTCGTCACGGTTGCCGTCACTATCGCCGGATTCGGTTTTGTAACTTTCTCCCAGAATATCGATGCAATGCGCGAGGCTAGCCAGGAAAACATCTCCTGGTCCGCCGCGCAGCTTGAAAAGGAATTAATGAGGTTTCGCGATTCATTGCGCGCCTCGGATGCGGGGCTAACAACGTCGTCAGCCGATATCAATCAACGCTTTGATGTGCTTTGGAGCCGCATCGCCATTTTTCAGCGTGGTAAAGTTGGTGACCGTCTTCGCGAATATGATCTCGAAATCAATACCATCGGGCGACTGTTTGAGGAGATGAAGGCGATGGAATCGTTGGTTGTCAGCATCTCAAGTTATGATTTCGCAACCATGTCTAAGATACACCAGGCGTTTTATCCATTTTCAGGCGAGTTGAGTGAACTGAGCCGGCGCGTTACCGTTGGCGAGGAACAGAAAGCCGCTGTCTTCCGCGCACACATGCGCGAAGCCGCGAATTTTGCGCTTTACGCCAGCATTAGCACCGTTTTGCTTGTGATGATGGCTATGGGGTATTTTGTGCTGGATGGGCAGCGGTTTCGAAAACTGGCCGAGCAAAATATGGTTCTTGCAGAGCGGTTCAAGCAAGCCAGCCTTGTGAAATCCCGGTTCCTGACAATGATGAGTCATGAATTACGCACCCCCATGAACGGGGTTTTGGGGTTGCTAGCCGTGGCTCGACAATCAAATATGACACCCTCGCAGCGAAAGATATTAACGCAGGTAGATAGATCCTCGAATCGGATGCTCGGGATGCTAACAGACATTCTCGATTTTGCGGCGCTGGATAACGCCCAGTTCGGCTTGGACAATAAACCTTTCTTCTCGCAGGATCTGATATCGGCTCTTCCGGATCTTCTGGGACCTGTTGCGGATCAGGCGAAGGCAAAATTCAAAGTAGAGGTCGTTGGCGAGGTTCCGACACGGCTCTGTGGAGACGCGACCCGATTGCGACGTTCTTATGCGCTTCTTGTGACCTATTTTCTGGAAACAGCTGGCGCACGCGAAATAGAACTCCGCATTTCCTATGAAGATAATCATCTTATCGGTCGGATTGTTGTCGACTATCTGGATGGCGGTTGGTCTCCGGATTTGATATCCGGTGAGCGAGAAGAAAGCGCAGACAGCTTCGCATCCGAAGTGCTGGGGCCTGCTGTTGCAAGGGCGCTTGTTGATAAAATGTCAGGTGAAATCCGGCATGGAAAAACAGAGGATGGCAAGATTGTTTTAACAATTGATGTCCCCGTCCAGGCACAAAAAGAACGCAATCTCAAAGTTCTGCTCAAGATGCAGTCTGCGCCAATGGAAATGGTTTTCAAATCCGCAGTTTCGGATTTTCATATTGATTATTTAAGCCAAAACGATTCGAGCTGCGCTGAAATTGTGATGATGGAATCGGGAATGGCAAATGAAGAGGAGCGGGTTTCCAATGCGCGGAAAAACTGCCCTGAAGCTTTGGTTTTCGGGATTGGTCGCTCGTATTTACCCGCGCTATATGATTTTGTTGCCGAGATTCCACTTGAGGTCGATTCGTTGAAAAACAAGATTTCAGAGGTTCTCGGCTAAGAATTGAGTAACACTTTCCTTATATATGGGTCATACTTCAACCAGAAGGTGATATTGGCGTGACGAGCTGATTCGTAGAGGCGAGAATTTGACCAAGTTTGACCAACGCATACATGATGTTAGTGAAATGGACGGCGATCAGGATGTGCCGCTCCTGCTTTCACACGATATCCGGTCTGCGCTGAGCCAGATACTAGGCGCCAGCCAATTGCTGGAGGAGTTTGAGTTAAACGAAGACAGCGCCGAGCTGGTTGAAAGAATTAAAACCGCCACACTTTATATAAATGACTTGCTGGATACTGCGGTTGATGTGTCCGAAACCAATCCGATCACGGAGTTGGTTCCGTCGATATGGCAGCTTGGTTCGATGTGGGCGACATCAGTTGAGCAAAAAGGCATCGAATTCCAGATGACGCGAAAAGGGATTATCCCCAAATCGCTTCGTATGCCCCAACTCGACTTTTTACGGATATTTAATAATATCGTCGGCAACGCCCTTAAGTTTTCAGATGAGGGTGTGCTTGAAGTGCGGCTCGGTCGCGGTGAGAACGCCGAACTTGTGATCGAAGTTTTGGACGACGGACCAGGCTTTAGTGAAGAGGCCTATGCCACACTGTTTTCAAAACACGGGCGCCCAAAAGAAAATGCCGTGGAAGGATCGGGACTCGGGCTCTATATTGCGCAGTCACTGGCCCAAAAATCCGGTGGTGAAATACGGGTTGAAAATCGCGTTTCCGGAGGGGCCCGGGTGCGGGTTATTTTTCCGGAAGATCTGCTGATTTTGGCAACAAATAGCGATGATAAAATTGCGTTTCCAATTGCTTCGGCCGAGCGTGCGCGCCCGAGTTTGAAAAACGGCCTTCCAGACTTGTCGCACTTGCGCATATTGTTGGCGGAGGACAACCCAACCAATCAGCTTGTCGCTACACAGATGTTGAAAAAAATGAACGCGGTTGTCGAAACAGCTGCGGATGGCGTGGAAGCGATGGCGCTTTTCGAGAGTGGTGACTTTAATCTCGGGCTGATTGACATCGAGATGCCGCGAAAGTCGGGTTTGGAAGTTATGCGCGAAATGCGCGCGCGGCCGGACTCAAAAGCAGAGACGACATTGCTGGCGCTAACCGCCTATGTTTTACCCGAGCATCTGGAGAGGATTACGAACGCGGGGGCGGATGGTATAATCGCAAAGCCACTCACCGATCTGGCTGCGTTCGGAAACGCGATTTTGATATATACCGGCGAGGCCGATGGGGCGGGTGACGCTGAACTCGAGCGTAATCTTGATGCTGATATCCAGATGGACATTTATGATGGACTTAAGGAATTGATAGGCCACGATTCCATGCAGGAGTTGCTTGATAAAGTCATTAGCGACCTTGCAGATGTAAAAGACGGGTTGCAAAAAGGCATACAGGATCAGGATGTATTGCCGATCCGAGCAAACACCCATATATTGATTTCGGTAGCTGGTGCGATCGGCGCGGTTAATCTGCAGCACATCGCGGAACAATTGAACGCAACGGCCAAAACAGGAGATTGGGCCTGTATAACTCCGGATTCCATACGGTGCGAAAGCGGCGTTGCGGCTGTTATGAAGTTTGCGGAAAATGAACTCGACCGTTAATAGGGTTAAAACATGACATCACCTATTCTGCTTGTTGAAGACACCTCATCGATGGCGATGGTATATCGCTCGGTGCTCGAGAAGGCGGGCAACGAGGTTGTTTCCTGTGATACCATCTCCAAAGCACGGGAGGCCATCAGCCAGCAAAATTTCTGCGTAACATTGCTCGACCTGACGTTGCCGGACGGTGATGGTACGGAATTAATGGCGGAGATACTGCGTGGCAAATCCACTGCAAAAATTATAGTTATTACGGCCAACGGTTCGATTAATCGCGCCATTGAAGCGATGCGAAAGGGAGCTTTTGACTTTCTCGTCAAACCGTTTGACGAGAAAAAATTGCTGAGCGCCGTTGCCAACGCACAAAGTTTCGAGGCGATCAAAACACCGGTATCTGCCCCCGAAATACCCGTTTCCGGTGAGTCATTTCAGGGATTTATCGGCAAATCGGCCCAGATGCGCCAAATTTACGACATGATCAATAATATAGGGCGCAGTTCGGCAACCGTTTTTATAACCGGCGAAAGTGGCACAGGAAAAGAGGTTGCCGCAAAGGCGATCCACGCAGTTTCCGGCCGCGCAAAAGCACCGTTTGTTCCGCTAAATTGCGGGGCAATCCCCGCGGATCTGCTGGAATCCGAGGTTTTTGGGCACCTTAAAGGCTCTTTCACCGGTGCGATTGCCAACAAGATGGGCGCAGCGGAAGCCGCTTCCGGCGGTACGCTTTTCCTTGACGAGATTTGTGAAATGGAGATGAGCCTGCAAACTAAGCTCCTGCGGTTTCTCGAAACTTCGAAAATTCAACCCGTGGGGGCCGTGAGTGCAAAATCCGTTGATGTCCGGATTCTGTGCGCTACCAACAGGGACCCGTTGGCCGAGGTGCGTGCAGGTCGGTTCCGGGAAGATCTTTATTATCGGCTGCATGTTGTGCCGATGCATATGCCGGCTTTGCGCGAGCGGGAGGAGGATATAACCCTGATCGCTGAACAGGTTCTTCGCAGGTATGCGCGCGAGGAAGGGCGAAAATTTGAAAAGCTATCTCCCGAAGTGACACGCATATTTGCGCGCTATTCGTGGCCCGGAAATGTGAGGCAACTGCTGAATGTCTTGCGCCACGTAGTGGTCCTTAACGATGCAACACAAGTATTGCCGACTATGCTCCCTGCGGAGGTTACTTCCGGGACAGAAGCCTTGTCCGAGAACGATACTGTGCAAAAACTGGTTGCCACGCGGGACGCTGCCAAAGAAGTGTCCGAAGATAGTCTTGGGCGCTTTGTGGGATTAACGCTCGCGGAATTCGAGCGCCAGTTTGTGGAGTTGACAATCGAAGAATGCAACGGTTCTGTTCCTGAGGCGGCCCGCATGCTCAATGTATCGCCATCAACGCTTTATCGTAAACGCGAAAGCTGGAAAAAAGCCGCTGGCTAGTCTTGCGCATCCGGCTTTTTTGACTGCATAATCAATTTTTACCAAACTGTAGGAATTGCCATGTCCCTTTTTGATTCCGCGCGACAGGTTCGCGAGAACGCCTATGCGCCATACTCCAATTTTCAGGTTGGCGCGGCGATACGCACAAAAGCCGGCGATGTTTTTTCTGGATGTAATGTGGAAAATGTCGCTTACCCTGAAGGAACTTGCGCCGAGGCTGGGGCAGTTGCGGCCATGGTCGCCGCGGGGCAGGGTGATATTGCCGAGATCTTGGTTTTGGCTGAAAGTGAAGTGCCGATAACACCTTGCGGTGGATGTCGGCAGAAAATAGCGGAATTTGGCACGCCGGACACGGTTATTATATCGGCCAACCCGCGGGAAGTGGTTGGCCGCACAACTCTAGGCGCGCTGTTGCCGAGCTCGTTTACATCGGCGCATCTTGATGGCGCAAGCTGATGCTTGCTCAGGAGGTGATCGCCGCCAAGCGCGATGGGCTGGAGCTCAGCAAGGCACAGATTGATTTTTTCATCGGGGGCATTCCTGATGGCTCTGTTTCAGGTGAACAAGCGGCCGCGTTTGCGATGGCTGTGTTTTTTCAGAAGATGACCTTGCCCGAACGGGTTGCTCTCACCGAAGCCATGCGCGACAGCGGTGATGTGCTGGGCTGGGATTTGCCCGGGCCGGTTCTGGACAAGCATTCAACAGGAGGGGTTGGCGACAATGTATCGCTAATGCTCGCGCCTGCATTGGCTGTGTGCGGGGCATATGTACCTATGATCTCGGGGCGCGGGCTCGGCCACACGGGCGGCACACTAGATAAATTTGACTCGATCCCGGGCTACGATACGCAGCCTGATATCGAAACGCTACGCAAGGTAACCAGAGAAGTGGGCTGCGCGATTATCGGTCAAACAGGTGAAGTGGCCCCTGCCGACAAGCGCCTGTACAGCATTCGCGATGTGACCGCGACCGTAGAGTCGGTGGACTTGATAACCGCGTCTATTTTGTCAAAAAAGCTAGCGGCAGGTCTGGAGGGGCTTGTGCTGGATGTTAAGTGCGGCTCGGGTGCATTTATGGATAGTGTGCCCAAGGCGCGGGAATTGGCGGAAAGTCTTGTGCGGGTCGCGAATGACGCGGGTTGTCGCACGAGTGCGCTGATCACCGATATGAACGAGCCTTTGGCGCGGGCAGCGGGCAATGCGCTTGAGATGCAAAACGCGGTTGAGTTCTTGACCGGCAAGGAAATCGACAGTCGCCTGTGGGATGTTACAATCGCCTTGGGAGCGGAGCTGCTGGCAAACGCACGACTGGTGCGCAATGTGGCAGAGGGGACTGAAAAAATGGCGGAGGCCTTTCAGTCCGGCCAAGCGGCTGAGCGGTTCGGAAAAATGGTTGCAGCTCTGGGCGGGCCGGTTGATTTCGTCGAAAAGTCCGAGCATTATTTGGAACGCGCTCCGCTAACCGAAGAGATTTACGCGAGCCATTCAGGATTTGTAAACGCAGTTGACACGCGTGGCGTTGGCATGGCTGTGGTTGCACTGGGAGGAGGGCGGACGCGCTCATCTGATCCGATCGACTATTCTGTTGGGCTGGATTGGCTGGCTGGCGTTGGGCAGGCCGTGGATTCCGAGCAGCCCATAGCGCGGGTTCACGCGAAAGATGAAGCGAGCCTTGCCGAGGCTAAAAAGCGGGTACTGGCGGCCTATCGCATTGGCGAAACTGTGCCGCAAGAGAGCCCGCTCATTATCGAGAGGATAGAGTAATGGCGCGGGCATTCTTGCTAATAATGGATTCTGTAGGCATTGGCGGCGCGCTGGATGCCGCCAAATTTGGTGATGAAGGTTCGAATACTTTGGGCCATATCGCTGACGAATGTGCGGCTGGCCGTGCCAATGAAGGCCGTTCGGGGCCGCTAAAACTGCCAAATCTTGAGGCGCTCGGTTTTGGGGGGGCCGCGAAAGAGGCGTGTGGTGAACTCCCTGCTGGTATGGCGGGCAATACCGGGTTTTTCGCATCGGCCAACGAAGCCTCAAACGGGAAGGATACGCCGACCGGCCATTGGGAACTGGCCGGAGTACCTGTCCCTTTTGACTGGCACTATTTTCCAGATACAACCCCGGCCTTTCCACAAGATAAGCTGGCCGAGTTTATTGAACGCGCAGGCCTGCCCGGGGTGCTTGGGGATTGCCACGCTTCCGGCACGGTTATTATCAACGATCTGGGGGAGGCGCACATGAAAACCGGCAAGCCGATCTGCTACACTTCGGCCGATAGTGTTTTCCAGATTGCCGCCCATGAAGAAAGCTTCGGGCTGGCGCGCCTGCTTGAGATTTGCGAGATCGCGGCGGAGATATTTCACCCAATGATGGTAGGGCGCGTCATTGCGCGGCCCTTTATCGGCGAACCCGGGAACTTTACCCGCACGTCAAACCGCAGAGATTATGCAATTGCACCGCCAGAGCCAACGATTTGCGACCGGGTCATTCAAGGCGGTGGGCGAACACTGGCCGTGGGAAAAATCGGGGATATTTTTGCGCATCAGGGGATTAGCGAAATATTCAAGGGTAAGGACGACATGGCGCTTGTCGACCAAACGGTTCGACTGATGGACGAGGCTCGAGACGGAGATTTTGTTTTCGCCAATTATGTCGAGTTTGACAGCCTGTATGGGCACCGCCGCGATGTGGCAGGCTATGCGCGCCATCTTGAAGCCTTTGACACGCGGTTGCCCGAAATTACTGACAAACTGCGGGGCGGGGACTTGCTGATAATCAGTGCGGACCACGGGAACGATCCAACATGGGAAGGCACGGAGCATACGCGCGAGCGGGTTCCGGTGCTGATTGCCGGTCTTGCTCGCGAGGGTAACCTCGGGCAAGTTGGCTTCACCGATGTCGGAGAAACAATTGCCAAACATTTAGGGCTGGCCCCTGGGAAACACGGAAAGAGCTTTTTATGAATTTTTCAGAAATACCCAAAACCGAGCTGCATTTGCACTTGGAAGGCGCCGCGCCTCCGGCCTTTATCCGGCAACTTGCCGCTGAAAAAGGCGTGAGCATGGACGGAGTCTTTGACGAAAACGGTACCTATGTGTGGGGTAATTTTGTCGAGTTTCTGGCCACATATGAGCGCGCCTGCGAAGTTCTGAAAAGCCCCGAGGATTTTGGGCGACTTGTGACGGCTGTACTTGAAGAACAGGCTTCACATGGTGTGATCTACACCGAAATGTTCCTCGCGCCTGATTTCTGTGGCGGTGGTGATTTGGTCGCGTGGAAGGAATACCTCGCGGCGATGACGGAGGCGGCCTTGGCCAGTCCTGTCGAGGCTCGGTTCATCCCGACCTGTGTGCGCCATTTTGGCCCCGAACAAGCGCGGGTTACGGCGCGAGTGACAGCTGAAACCGCGGGTGGTTTGGTGACCGGTTTTGGCATGGGGGGGGATGAAAGCCAGTTCAGCGCGGCTGATTTTGCCTATGCCTTCGATATCGCCCGAGAAGCTGGACTGGGGCTGGCCTCCCACGCAGGTGAGGTCGAGGGGGCCGATAGCGTGCGCGAAACGCTGGACCACTTGCGCGTTAGCCGAATCGGCCACGGGGTGCGGGCCATTGAGGACCCTGCTTTGGGTAAAAGATTGGTTGATGAAGGCGTGGTGCTTGAGGTTTGCCCGGGGTCAAATATCTCGCTCGGGATATTTGCTGACCTGCAAGCCCATCCGATTTCTGCCCTGCGCGAAGCGGGCGTTCAGGTGACCGTTTCTACCGATGATCCGCCCTATTTTCACACGGATATGACAGCCGAATATCGCGGCTTGTCTGAATCTCTGGGCTGGACGCAGGATGATTTTAACGCGATAAACCGCACAGCCATGCAAGCCGCCTTTTGTGACGATGTCACCCGCAGCAAATTGATGGCCAAATTTAACGGAGCTTAAGAAATGCAACATTTCACCCTCGTCGACCACCCTTTGGTGCAGCACAAGTTAACAAAAATGCGCGAAAAAGATACCTCGTCGGCTGTGTTTCGGCAGCTCTTGCGCGAGATAAGCCACTTGCTGGCCTATGAGGTTACGCGCGATCTTCCCATGACCATAACAACGGTTGAAACGCCGCTGGAAGAAATGGAAGCACCTGTTTTGAAAGGTAAAAAACTAGCTCTGATTTCTATCTTGCGGGCGGGTAACGGGTTGCTCGACGGGATGCTGGATTTGATCCCGTTTGCCCGAGTTGGTTTTGTGGGCCTGTATCGGGACGAGGAAACCCTCAAACCGGTGCAATACTATTTCAAGGTGCCCAAAGAGATGGATGAGCGGGTTGTGATTGCGGTGGACCCGATGCTCGCGACCGGAAACTCCGCGGTGGCGGCCATAGATTTGCTCAAAAAATCAGGCGCAAAGGACATTCGTTTCATGTGCCTTCTCGCCGCCCCTGAAGGCGTGGCGCGAATGAAAGAAGCGCATCCGGACGTGCCGATTATTTCAGCGGCGCTGGACCGGCAGCTGAGCGATGTCGGGTATATTTTACCGGGCTTGGGTGACGCGGGCGACCGGATGTTTGGCACTAAATAGAGCGCGCATTATTCGCTGATAAGAGCTTTCAGACGGAGCGCTGCGATCTGGTGAACCTGATCAAGCGCTTCGCGAAACTCGGTTTCCGGGGTGTTATCCACACGGCTGCGGAAGTTTGCCAGAATTTCCGTCCTGTGCCGCCCGCGCACCGCAAGGATATACGGGAATCCGAAGCGGGATTTGTAGACCTCGTTCAGCGTTGTGAACGCCTCAAATTCTTCGGCTGTGCATTGGTCCAGGCCCGCGCTCGCCTGCTCTGAGGTGCTTTCATTGGTGAGCGCACCTGATTTTGCGAGTTTTCCAGCCAGATCAGGGTGGGCGCAAAGCAGGGTTAACTGGGCCTCGTGGCCGGCGTTTTCTATAATGCCGCGCATCACTTCCTGAAGTGAATCGGGTTCTGCCAATTCCATTTCAAAAGCCTTCTTCGCGACCCAATCACTGTGTTCGTAGACCCCGCCATAGCGGGCCACGAAGTCTTCTTCGCCGATAATCATACCTGCTCCAAAATTTTCTTTTCCTTTCTGATTTGACCGTCTAGTCTAGAAAAAAACAAGAGGGAAAATCATGGAAGTCGTTTTGCAGGAATGGGCTAGTCTTTTTGTGCGCTGGGCGCATATCATCTCGGCCATTGGTTGGATCGGGTCTTCGTTTTACTTTATGTGGCTGGATAGCAGCTTGAAAAAGCGCAAAGGTCTGCCAGAAGGCGCCAAGGGTGACAGCTGGTCGGTCCATGGCGGCGGGTTTTACCATGTTGTGAAATATCAGGTGGCGCCTGACGAAATGCCCGAAGCCCTGAAGTGGTTCAAGTGGGAGAGTTATTCGACTTGGCTCACCGGTTTCACCATGATGTTTGTGACCTATTACTGGAGCGCCAGCGGGTTGTTGATCGACCGTGAAGTGCTGGACCTCACCGCCGGAATGGCAATTACACTTTCGATCCTGTCATTGGTGGCCTCTTGGTATTTGTATGACTGGTTGTGCAAATCGCCACTCCGCACCAAGCCGGTACTGGTGTTTGCAGTACTCTTTGTCGCAATTGTGGCAGCCTCATGGGGCTTTCAGCAGGTGTTTTCTTCGCGGGCCGCGTGGCTGCACACCGGGGCCATTATTGCCACGATGATGACAGGCAACGTGTTTTTTGTAATCATCCCGAACACAAAGATTGTGGTGGATGACCTCAAGGCAGGCCGCACACCCGATGGAAAATATGGCGAGATCGCGAAGCTGCGCTCGACCCACAATAACTACCTGACCTTGCCGGTTATCTTGATGATGATTTCCAATCATTATCCGATCACCTACAGCCACCCTTACGCGTGGGTCATGGTGGCCATGGTCTTGGTGATCGGTGCAACGGTGCGGATTTTCTACAACCGGCATGAAGCCGGGATGCATGGGTTTGCCGTGCAATGGCAATGGCCGCTGGTGGTAGCTATGTCGGTTGGGTTGATCGCATTTTCGACATGGCGGCCAGACCAGAACGAGGTGGCCTTTTATCCAACCGAAGCAATGGAAATTGTCATGACCCATTGTGCCAGTTGCCATTCGAGCACGCCCACACATGAGTGGTTCGAGGAGCCACCGCTCGGGGTCACATTTGACTCGCTAGACCAGATTCGTGCGCATAGCAGCACCATTGTGGCGCAGGCCGTTCTTTCGACCACAATGCCTATGGGCAATGAAACCGGTATGACCCAAGACGAACGCGATATTCTCGGATCATGGCTCCGCGCCGGTGCGCCGGCTGAATAATGGCCTCGCTTCTGGTTAAAAACGCGGATGTATTGGTCACTATGGATGGCGAACGGCGAGAGATCGCTGGTGGCTGCCTATTGGTTGAGGATGGCATAATTCGAAGCGTCGGGCCGGAGCTTCCGGCTGATGAAATTCTGGATGCTTCGGGTTGTGTGGTCACCCCCGGTTTGGTGAACACCCATCATCACCTTTACCAAAGTCTGACCCGCGTTGTGCCCGGCGGGCAAGATGCGCTTTTGTTTGGCTGGTTGCAAACCCTGTATCCGATCTGGGCCAAAATGGGCCCGGAGCACATGAAGGTTTCAGCTCAGGTCGGGCTGGCCGAGCTTGCGTTGTCGGGCTGCACAATGTCGTCTGATCATCTATATCTCTACCCAAACGGGGTGCGGCTGGAAGACACCATTGAGGCCGCGCAGAGCCTAGGCATGCGTTTTCACCCGACCCGCGGATCGATGAGCATTGGCGAAAGTGATGGTGGTTTGCCGCCGGATAGCTTGGTCGAGCGGGAATCTGACATTCTGGAAGATTCTATCCGGCTGATAGATGCATGGCACGACCCCTCGGAGGGTTCGATGCTGAAAGTTGGGCTGGCCCCCTGTTCCCCCTTTTCGGTGAGCCGTGAACTGATGCGCGATAGCGCGTTATTAGCGCGAGATAAGGGTGTGATGCTCCACACCCATCTTGCCGAAAATGACGAAGATATCGCTTATAGCCTTGAAAAGTTCGGTTGTCGGCCCGGCGAATATGCTCGTGATCTAGGGTGGGTTGGCGATGATGTGTGGCATGCCCATTGCGTGAAGCTGGATGTATCGGAGATTGATCTGTTTGCAGCCACCGGAACCGGAGTGGCCCACTGCCCGTGCTCCAATTGCCGCCTTGGCTCCGGTATTGCGCCGGTGCGGGCGATGCGGGATGCCGGCGTAAAGGTCGGCCTTGGGGTTGATGGCTCTGCAAGTAACGATGCCGGAGATTTGATCTCTGAAGCGCGGCAGGCAATGCTGTTACAACGGGTACAGAACGGAGCCGATGCCTTTAGCGCCCGCGAAGCCCTGGAAGTTGCCACTCGCGGCGGGGCAGAGGTGCTTGGGCGGCCTGATTGTGGATCACTGGAAGTTGGAAAACGCGCAGATTTTGCGGTTTGGGATGTGAGAAACCTTGCCAATGCCGGAGCATGGGACCCGGTCGCCGCACTGGTGTTATGTGGCCCGCAACGGGTTCGGGACCTTTATGTGGAGGGTCGTGCTGTTGTTCAGGATGGGCACATCACAGGGATTGATATGCCTAAAACGGCGGAGCGCGCACGGGTTCTGGCCGCAGAGCTTTCATAATTCAAAGATGTCGGGGAAAGATACTTAAGAGCTAAAGGGCGGCGGATATTTCCGCCGCCCTTTCAAATTAGTCTTCTTGCGGCAAAACAAGGTTCAGGATGATGGCGATCAGCGCCACCGGTAGCAAACCTGATACAGCCATGGTGTTTATGACACCCGGTAGGTATTGCACCGCGGTTGGCACCTGAGCCAATCCGAGACCCACAGAGAGCGAGATCGCCATGATGATCATGTTGCGGCGGTTCATCTGAACATCTGCCAGCATGTTGAGACCTGCAGAAGCCACCATACCAAACATCACGATCACACCGCCACCAAGGACAGGCAATGGCATAGACGAGAACACCGCTGCCACTTTGGGTGAAAGCCCGCAAGCGATCAGGATCAAGGCCGAGATGGTCACCACATGGCGACTCATAACACCGGTCATCGCCACGATACCGGCGTTTTGGCTGAACGATGTATTTGGCAGGCCACCAAACAGTGCCGCAATGCCTGAACCTAAACCGTCTGCGAAGGTCGCGCCGGCAACTTCTTTGTCGGTCGCTTCGCGGTTTGCCCCACCTTTTGTGGTGGCGTTTGTGTCACCTACGGTCTCAATCGCGGAAACGATGGCGATTAGGGCTACAGGGATGATTGCGCCAAGCTCAAAAGAAATGCCGTATGGCATCCATTGCGGCAGGGCAACAGCATCAGCGCCGGAGATTTTGGCCATAACGCCACGCTCGCCACCAAAGCTCACCAGCCCGGTTGCGATTGCGGCAATATAACCGGCGATCAGACCGATCAGAATCGCCGAGGCTGACAGAGTGCCTTTTGTCCAGAACTTGAAGCCAAGAGCAACGATTATCACAATGAGCGCGGGGCCCCAATGCGCCATTGAGCCGAAGCTTTCGGCGGCCATCTGGAAGTCTGCTGCGCCGCCAGCTGCGTATTTGATGCCAACCGCTATAAGGTTCAGACCAATGGTCAGGATTACCAAGCCTGTTACAAGCGGTGGGAACAGGAACCGGATTTTACCGATAACAGTCCCAAGTGCGAAGTGGAAAAAGCCTGCTATGATGATAGCGCCCATCAGGGCATCCATGCCGTAGGTTTTTACGACGATGATCATCACTGTCACAAAGGCAAAACTGGTGCCTTGCATGATAGGTAGGCGCGCGCCAATCGGCCCAAGACCTACGGTTTGAAATAGTGTTGCGATACCCGCAAACAGCATTGCCATTTGCACAAGGTAGGTCATATCTGCGCCACCAAAAGCAAAGCCTGCAGCCCCGGCGATAATGATCGAAGGTGTGACGTTTGAGGCAAACATTGCCAAAACGTGCTGCAAGCCAAGCGGTATTGCTTTGTGTATCGGCGGAGTTACATTCGGGTCGGCGAATTCGCCGTTGGTTGTGTCTGACATTTTAGCCCTCGTTATGTTGGTCGCGCTCTTCAGGCGCACCCATCTACTTTGACCAAAATGCCAGATATTGCAAGTATTTTTGGATTCCCACCAAATATAGTGCAGGTACGTTTAAGAATCTATTTGGTTCCCGGCTATATAAACAGCCTCAATTGCGCGATCATCACCGAGCATTATGGTTGGAAAGACAGTCTCCCAAAAGCCTTCAGCGTTTTGGACGCGCTGCTCGATTACTGGAGAGGACGTAAGATTGAGGACCACAATATCGGCTTCTCGGCCTGCTTCGAGGTTGCCGACTTTGTCGCCAATATGTAGCGCATCGGCGCTACCTTGGGTGGCCATGTAGAGAAGTTGCGAAGGATGGAGGGCGTCTCCGCGCAATTGCCCTATCTCGTAAGCCGAGGCCATGGTCCGCAGCATGGAAAAACTTGACCCACCGCCAACGTCGGTGGCGAGGCCGGTACGAATTCCGGCAGCGTGGCTGCGCGTGGCATGGAACAGGCCGGAACCGATGAACGCATTGGAAGTGGGGCAGTGGGCAATACTGGCGCCGCTATCGCGGATGGCATCCCACTCGCGGTCGGACAGGTAGATCGAATGCCCCATGACCGCACCAGGGCCGAGCAACCCGAAGCGCTCGTAAACGTCGAGATAATCGGTGCTGTCAGGGAACAGATCTTTGACCCAGGCAATCTCCTCGTGCTGCTCGGAAAGGTGGGTTTGCATCAAACACTCGGGATGTTCGCTCCAAAGCGCGCCTGTGGCTTCGAGCTGGGCTTCGGTTGAAGTGGGGGCAAAGCGAGGGGTAATCACGTAGGAAAGCCTGTCGACTCCCTGCCATTTTTGCAGCAAGGCTTTGCTGTCATCGTAGCCGCTTTGGGCGGTATCGCGCAGCCCGTCCGGGGCGTTGCGGTCCATCATCACTTTGCCGCCAAGCATCCGAAGGCCGCGCTTTTGAGCGGCGGTGAAATAGGCGTCAACCGATTCCGGGTGGATGGTGCAATAGGCGCAGGCGGTCGTGATGCCGTTCGACAGATTGAGGTCCAAATAGGTTTCAGCGATTTGCGCGGCGTATTTCGGGTCCCTAAAGCGGGTTTCTTCGGGGAAGGTATAGGTATTGAGCCAGTCAATCAGCCGCTTTCCCCAGCTTGCAATAATCGCGGTTTGCGAGAAATGGGCGTGGCTATCGACGAATCCTGCCATGATCAGGCTATCGCCATGATCGGCTATTGTAGCTTCCGGGTTGGCGGTGCGCAGGGGATCAGCTTCGCCAACGGCGACGATTTTTCCGTTTTCGATTAAAACGGCGCCGCGCCGGATATGTTGCACGGCATCTGTGAACGGAATCTGCCATGGGTTGCCAGAGAAGCCGAGGGTTTGGCCCAATAGAAGTTGTGTCATTTTGCGCTCCGATGTTTTCTTCTTTCTTTCAAATAGCCGATGCAATTGCAATCAGCTTGCGCTAAGTTGCGGGCAATTAAGGGGGCGCGCTATGGCTGAACACACCCACAACTTCCCTGTTGAGGAAGACTACGGTCTCAATGTTTCACTTGTTGAAGCGGTATTGGAGACCGTGGAGCAAGGTTCACAACCGCAATTGCTCACATTGCTTGAGCCTCTGCACGAGGCAGATATCGCCGATATTCTGGAGCAAATCAGCCCTTCCGAGCGGATATCACTCCTGACCCTGTGGGACCGAGACCTCGATGGTGGCGTGCTTTCGGAGCTGGAAGAAGGGGTGCGCGATGAGGTGATGCGTGACCTGCCGGATGAAGTTCTGGCCGAAGCGGTGCGGGATCTTGAAACGGATGATGTGGTCTATCTGGTTGAGGATCTTGAGGAGCCACAGCAGGAAAAGCTCCTCGAAAAGCTGGACGTTGTTGACCGGATCGCGGTTGAGCAAGCGCTAAGCTACGAAGAAGATAGTGCCGGCCGTTTGATGCAGCGCGAAGTGGTGGTCGCCCCGCAGCACTGGCTGGTGGGCGATATAATTGATTATATGCGCGGTGCGGAGTACCTCCCCGAGAGTTTTTATGATGTTATCGTTGTGGATCCGATGATGCACCCCGTTGGTGAGGTGAGGCTGTCCAAAATAATGGGCGCTGCGCGGGATGTGGCCATTGCCGACATGATGGAGAAGGATTTCCGCACGATCCCTGCGGATCAGGATATCGAGCATGTGGCTTACGCGTTTAACCAGTATCACATGGTTTCAGCGCCGGTGGTTGACCGCGAAGGTCGGTTGGTTGGGGTTATCACCATAGATGACGCGATGGACGTTCTGGAAGACGAGGTCGAAGAAGATATGAACCGGCTGGCTGGCCTTGGTGACGAGGACCTGACGGACAAGGTTTGGCAGATCACCAAAGCGCGGTTTCCGTGGTTGGCGGTGAATCTGGCAACGTCAATTCTGGCTTCAATTGTGATTGCACAATTTACCGGTGTCATTGAAGCAATTGTAGCGCTTGCAGTCCTGTTGCCGATTGTGGCCTCAATGGGGGGAAACGCCGCCACACAGACGCTAACTGTTGCGGTGCGCGCCATTGCCACGCGCGACCTGACCCCCTCAAACGCGATGCGGATTGTGGTGCGCGAAACGCTGGTCGGATTAGCAAATGGGGTGGTTTTTGCGGGCATCATCGGAATTGTAGGGTTGATCTGGTTTGGCGATCCGATGCTCGGCGTGGTGCTTGGGTTGGCGATGGTGGCCAACCTTCTGGTAGCCGGTATGGCCGGTATTTTGGTGCCAATCACGCTCGATAAGCTTGGCGCAGACCCGGCGCTGGCTTCGGGCGCGTTTGTGACGGCGGTAACGGATATTGTTGGATTCTTTGCGTTTCTAGGCCTCGCCGCTTGGATGATGTTGTGAGCAAGGAATCAACGCTTCGCCCAGCTGATGAAGAGGCGCGTGGTATAGCGCGAGACCTGTTGAGCGCAGCGCGGTTTGGCGCGCTGGCTGTTGTCCACCCCGCGAGCGGCGCGCCGTTTGTAACGCGTGTCGCGCTGGGGTTGGCTGAGGATGGCGGGTTGATTTCACTGGTCTCGACGCTTTCTCAGCACACGGGGGCGCTGCAAGAAAATCCAAATTGTTCGCTTTTGGTTGGCGAGCCTGGCGAAAAAGGTGACCCGCTAACCCACGCGCGGCTAACCGTGCAATGCGCGGCAAAGTTTGTCGATAAAGCGGACGCGTCTTACATGGATTTGCGAGCCCATTACTTGCTTACGCATCCTAAAGCAAAGCTCTACATAGATTTTGCCGATTTCCGCTTTGTGCGGTTTCAGGTAAAAGAGGCATTTCTGAATGGCGGATTTGGATTTGCCTGTGAGCTGACGGCGGCTGACCTTGGGCAGCCTTAGCGGCGCGTTGGCGTAGCGCTTATGTGAAGGGGCCACACGCGCCGCGCTGAAACCTTGGCGCGTTTCATCGGTATTATATCAGCGCGGTGAGTCTGGCTTTGTCGGCACCCTCTCCGGCATGGGAGAGGATATGCGCTAGAGCTTCGATGGAAGCAATATTGTGGCTGGCGCAGAATGTATCGACATGGGGCAGCAGGGCTTTGACCCCGGCGGCCTTGGGAGTAAAACCTTCCCAGCGCAGCAGCGGGTTGAGCCAGATCAGCCGGCGGCAGGAAAGATGCAGGCGTTCCGCCTCTTTGGCCAGCAGCGCTGCGTCGTCCCTGTCCAGCCCGTCGGTAATCAGAAGCACGACAGCACCCTGACCAAGCACGCGGCGAGACCAGTCACGGTTAAATGCATGAAGGCTTTCACCGATCCGGGTGCCGCCTTCCCAATCCTGTGCCTGAGCCCCTGCGGCCGCCAGTGCAGCGTCCACATCGCGGTTTTGCAGGTGCCGGGTGATGTTGGTTAGGCGTGTGCCAAACGTAAAACTGTGCACCTTGGCCCAACCCGCGCCTTTGGCCTGGCTGGCAGCGTGCAGAAAATGCAGCAGCATACGGCTGTAACCGGACATGGAGCCGGAAATATCGCAAAGGGCGACGAGGTTGGGGTAGTGCGGTTTGCGGCTGCGCATGGCGAGCCGTTGCATATCTCCGCCCGTGCGCATCGAGGCTTTGAGCGTGGCGCGCCAGTCTGGCAGATGGCCACGGCTGGCCGCACGGGTCCGGCGGCTGGCGATAGGTTTGACCGGTAGGGTGATCTGGGCAATGGCCCTGCGGGCTTTGGCCAGCTCTGCCGCGCTCATCTGCTCGAAATCCTGATGTTTGAGCTTTTCGGCTGCGGAAACGCTCAGAACGGCCTCAAACTCGACTTCTTCGCCGTTCTCTTCCTGCTTGGGCGCTGGCTGCTCGGCCCCGTCCAGCAAAGCCTCGGCGGCGCGGCGCTCGGCGTCTTTCTTTTTTGGCGGTTCATTGGCTCCACGCAGGGTAGGGCGGAGCATGGTCATCATATGCTCCAGAAACTGCGGATCTCGCCAAAACAACCGGAACACTTGCCGGAACACAACGCGCTGCTCGGGGCGAGAGACAAAACAGGCGTGGAGGGTCCAGAAAAAATCTTTGCGCTCCGTGAAGCCAACGGCCTCGACAGCGCGGATGGCGTCGATCAAACGGCCAGCTCCAACGGGGATACCCGCAGCGCGCAGGGCGCGGGCGAAATAGGTGATATTGGCAGCGAGCTTGCCGTCAATAGGGATCTCGAGTTCGGGGAGCGTGGCCACCTATGCGATCTCCTTACGGGCCTCTTCCAGAATTCGGGTGGCTTCGCTTCCGGCCAGTTTCTGAATATCGTCCTGATACTTCAGGATAGCGCCCAAAGTGTCGGCAATGAGCTGGGGCGAAAGGGCAATGGCATCCAGCGCCAACAGGCATTTGGCCCAGTCGATCGTTTCGGCCACACCGGGCTTTTTAAACAGGTCCTCGCCGCGCAGTTTTTGCACAAATGCGACGACCTCGCGCGAGAGCGCTTCGGTTGCCTCGGGCGCGCGGCTGTGCAGAATTTCCATTTCGCGGTCAAAATCGGGGTAGTCAACCCAGTGATAAAGGCAGCGGCGTTTCAATGCGTCATGCACCTCGCGGGTGCGATTGGAGGTCAGGATCACAATTGGCGGCTCGGGGGCTTTGATGGTGCCAAGCTCGGGGATGGTGACTTGAAAATCGGAAAGTGCCTCCAGCAGAAAGGCTTCAAAAGGTTCATCCGTGCGGTCGAGCTCGTCAATCAACAAGACGGGCGGGCCACCGGGTTGGGGTTGCATAGCCTCAAGCAGCGGGCGGCGGATGAGGAATTCATCCGAAAAAAGCTCCTCGGTCAGGGCTTTGCGGTCCGTACCCTCCACCGCTTCGGCGGTACGGATGGCCACCATTTGGGCCGCGAAATTCCACTCGTAAACGGCAGAGGAGGCATCCAGCCCTTCATAACATTGCAGGCGGATCAGCCGCCGCCCGAGGCCCTTGGCCAGAGCCTTGGCGATCTCTGTTTTGCCAACCCCGGCCTCGCCTTCCAAAAACAGCGGGCGACCAAGCTTGAGAGATAGAAAAACGACGGTGGCAAGGGCGCGGGAGCAGACATAGCCGGTATCGGCCAGCATTTCTTGGGTGGATTCTATGGAATTGGGAAGTGACATAGGGGCTCCTAGCGTTTGCTCAATAAGAGGCCGCTCAGCTGGTCAGGTCAACCAGTTTTAAAGGGAAGCCATTTATAATTGTTGATCGGGCTGGTGAGGCTCCAAAAAAGGGACAGCCATTTTTGTGCGTGACAACTGCGGCAGCGGGCTTAGACTTGTTTATCAGCAGGAGGGCCGAATGGCGCAGAATTATGACAAAATACCGGAAATAGCGCTCGACTGGGTGCGTGCGGGGAAAGCGGTAGCACTGGCCACCGTAGTAGAGACATGGGGCTCGGCACCGCGCCCGTTGGGGAGCCAACTGGTGATATCGGGAGAGACCGAAATGATGGGCTCGGTCTCAGGAGGTTGTGTGGAAGGTGCAGTCGTCGAGGAAGCCATGGAGGCACTCGAGACAGGGCATTGCACGGTGTTGGAATACGGCGTTGCGGATGAAGAAGCCTTTGCCGTTGGGCTGGCTTGCGGTGGGAAAATTCGGGTTCTTGTAGAGCCTATTGGGCGCGGGCAGGGGCCTGCGATCGAAGAGTTGGAGGCGTTGGTTGCCAAGCGTGCCGCGCATGAGCCTGTAGCCTATACGGTAAACCTGCGCACATGGGAACGGCAGTTGCTTAAGGAGGGCGCTCCAAGGGTGGAAGACCGGTTCGTCTCCGACAAATCCGGCCTGAATGGCGATTGGTTTATCGGCATCCACAACCCGCCACTGCGAATGATTATCGTCGGGGCGGTGCACATTGCGCAGCCTTTGGTGCAACTCGCAAGGCTCGCCGGATTTGATCCGGTGTTGGTTGATCCGAGGGAAGCCTTTGCCTCGGAAAGCCGCTTTCCCGGTGAAACACTGATGCATGACTGGCCAGACGAGGCGCTCGCAGCGCTGAACCTTGATGCGCGCTGTGCCGTTGTAACATTGAGCCATGACCCCAAAATTGACGATCCGGCAATCCGGGAAGCGCTGACGGCGCCGGTGTTTTACCTCGGATGCCTCGGGTCTACGCGAACACATGCAAAGCGAGTAGCAAGGCTCGAATCTGCCGGTTTTTGCGCGGCGGACATCGCGCGCATCCATGCGCCGGTTGGCGCGGATATCGGTGCTAAATCTCCCGCGGAAATAGCGGTGTCAATTCTCGCTCAAGTCATCGAGCGTTTGCGCCGTCCCGGAACCCGACCATGAAGTTTGGTCCGGTTGAGCTGTCTCGCGCGGAAGGGGCGATTTTGGCCCATTCACATCAGGTGGGTACGCGGCGGTTGCGTAAAGGTATGAGGCTGGGGCCAGATGATATCGAGGCCCTTGCGGAAACCGGAATGCAGGATGTTACGGTAGCCATTCTTGAGACGGGTGATTTGGATGAAAATGCGGCTGCGGCCCAAATCGGCTTATCCGGAATTGGCCCTCAGGTTGAAGCTTCCACCGCTTTTGCGGGAAGGGTAAACTTTATAGCGCAAGGTGCAGGCGTTTTGGAAGTGGATGTTGAAGCTGTAAATGCGCTTAACGCAATTGACCCGGCCATAACCTTGGCCACGCTACCACAATTTGCGCGGGTTGAACGCGGGCAATTATTGGCGACGGTAAAAATAATTCCTTATGGGGTGAATGGCAAACTTGTGGAAAAGGCAGCTGCCAAGATTGAAGGGGCGCTGCAATTGCATCCGGTAAAAAGGCGTCAGATCTCGCTGATTATGACATCGGTCGAGAACATGAAGCCGAGCCTTTTGGTTAAGGGCCGAAAGGCTGTTGAGACTCGATTATCACGGTTGGGAGTTGTGCTCGAAGATTGCCAGACGGTGCCACATAGCGGCGCGGCTTTGGCCGCCGCGATCAAAGCAGCCAGAGGCGAACTTGTGTTGGTGCTGACGGCCTCTGCCACCAGCGATATCGAGGATGTCGGGCCAGAGGCTGTGCGGCGGGCTGGTGGTAAAGTTACCCGGTTCGGAATTCCTGTGGACCCGGGTAATCTGCTTTTTATCGGCACCCAAGGTAAGCGGGAAGTGCTTGGCCTGCCGGGCTGCGTTCGGGCGCTGGCGCTGAACGGTGCCGATTGGGTGCTGGAGCGGTTGATATGCGGTATTCCGGTGGGCGCAGACATGCTGGCCGGCATGGGTGTGGGAGGTTTGCTGAAAGAAATTCCAACCCGGCCGTTGCCGCGCCGCATTAAAAGAAAGAGCGCGTCCCGAAGGGTTGCGATTGTTTTACTGGCGGCGGGTCAGTCCCGCCGAATGGAAGGGCGTGACAAGCTGTTGGAGGAGGTGGGGGAATATTCGATGCTTCATCACGCAGCGAAAGCGGCGGTGGATAGTCAGGCAACCAAAGTATTTGTCGCGCTGCCCCCAAGCGCTGAAGCTCGAAGCGCGACATTGGCAGGATTGGCCGTTACGCCGATTGATGCGCAGGATCATGAAGAGGGCATGGGGGCAACGCTGCGCAATGCCATGGTTCATGTTGGCGAAGAATATGATGCCGTGATTGTGGCGCTTGCAGATATGCCGGAGATCACAGCCACGCACTATAATCAATTGATTGAGGCTTACGATCCGGACTCGCAAAAGGAAATATGCCGCGCGGTTTCAGAAGATGGCACGCCCGGCCATCCGGTCCTGTTTGGCCGCCGGTTTTTTGAAAATCTGGCCCTGTCGAGCGGAGATAGCGGAGGTCGCGATATTTTGCGCAACAGCACAGAGTTTATCTGCCACGTCAAGACAAGTGGACGCGGAGCAGCGCTGGATCTCGACACACCCCAAGCATGGCAAGCGTGGCGAGATGAAACCCGTTAGCTATTGCAAATATCGAGTCGGGTCGACGCTTTCTGTTCCGACACGAACCTCAAAATGCATGGTTGGCGGGTCGGCGGGCGCTACTTTGCCAATTTGCTGGCCTTGAGAAACGGTATCGCCTTTTGTGACTGTCACATCGGTTACGCGCCCGTAAACGGTCATTAAATCGTTTGAGTGACGGATAAGAACAATGGTGCCAAGGCCGCCGAGAGATTCGGAAACAAGGGCGACTGCGCCATCACCGGCAGCTTGAACGGGCGCATTTGCAGTGGTTGAATAATCCAGCCCTTCGTTTTTATTTCGCCCTGTTGGTTGATATCCGCGAGAAATTCCCCCTTGGACCGGCGCAACAAATGGTGCGCCCGGGTTGCCAACGGCGGGCGGTGTTTCTGGTGCAGGCGCAGGGACAGGGGCGGGCTCAGGCTGAGCCACTGGCGCCGGAGTAGGTGCAGGCGGAGTGCTTGGGGCAGGCGGCGCGATGTTATCTGTATCCGCCACAGGAATAATCAATTGCTGTCCGGGGCGTACCGTGAGGTCTGAATCCAGCCCGTTCCACGATGCTAGCGCCGTTACCGACACATTGTATTGCCTTGCAATTAAATAAGCCGTTTCACCGGCCTCTACGCGATGACGGAGCGGCTCGGAAGGGCTGCCGACTTCGGCTATGAGGTTACTAGGGCTAGCATTCTCAATAGCTGAGGTAGCAATTTCGGCTGACCAGCCAGAAGGAGAGGCAACGACAGAACCACCGACATTTTCAGGGAGCGCAAGCACTTCGCCGGCGCGTGGTGAATAACGAACAGGCAGGCCGTTGGCATTCGCCAGTTCGGTGGCCGTGAGGTTAACACGGTCAGCCATGGAAGCAAGGCTATCGCCCTCGCGCGCGACGATGACCTGATAGGTTTGGTAGGTGATGACACCACGGCTGTCTGCCGCCGGGCGATTAATGGAAGGAATGGCCTCTGACTGGCGCTGAAACGGCGTGGTCACCCGCGACAGGTCAATGCCGTTTTCGCAAGCGCTGGTGAGCGTGAAGCTGCCAAGCGCCACACCTATTTTCACGATATTATAAATGCCCATATCACTATGCCTCTTTTAAATATTCGCCGGTTTTCCGGTCTATATGCTCGGTGAGGTTACGCGATATCCTCCGCGATTCCCTCAAGCAAAGGCACAAAACGCACCTCGCCCAGTTCACTATATTCTAAACCTGTATCTGTTTTTTCGATTTTAATCAATGTTTGAACCATGTCTGATTGCCCGACCGGCAATACCATGATCCCCCCAACGCGGAGTTGCTCCAGTAGGTTGGCTGGCGGGTCTTCCGCCGCAGCGGTTAGCAAAATCCGGTCAAACGGCGATTGGCTCGGCAAGCCAAAGCTTCCGTCACCGGTGATCACGGTTACATTGGCAAGGTCAAGGCTCTGCAAAACCCGCACTGCGCGGCGCGCAAGCGGGCGGTGGCGCTCAACGGTATAAACCCTGCGCGCCAGTTGGGAGAGAATTGCAGCCTGATACCCGCTTCCTGTCCCGATTTCGAGCACTTTGCAGCGCGGCGTTACGTTCAGCGCTTGAGTCATTTTTGCGACGATTGAAGGCTGGCTGATGGTCTGGCCGCAATCAATTGGCAGGGGTCTGTCTTCGAAAGCCCGGGGTTGGAACGTGCCGTCCAGAAACACATCTCGCGGGATGGCCTCCATGGCTTTAAGCACGCGCGGGTCGGTAATGCCTTTGCTGCGCAGGCCAAGGATGAACTGCATTTGCTCTTGGGCGCTCAAAAGTCGGCATCCAGTTTGGCAATGGTTTGTAGCGCCTGTTCGGATGTGAGATCCGCATGAAGGGCGGTAATTGTCGCATACCCCTGCGAGGCCTCATAAGCATCGGAGCCCGAAGCGGCGCTGGTGTTGTCAGCCCGATGTGTCAGCCACAAATACCGGCGACCGTTATGGGCTGTTTGCGGGTCAACGCCGAAAGCCGCCGTTGTGCGCGCCCCTTGGCGGGTTGTGCGTACGCCTCTAACCTCAGTAGCCGCGACCGGAGGGAAGTTCACATTGTAGAAGGTGGCGTATGATTTATCGTGCCAAAGCGCGGTCTCCAGCAATTGGCGGACCAGGGGCGCTGCGTGAGTGCGTGCCGCATCAAACGGGTCGTCCAGATCATGGCTGTACTGGTTATAATATTGAGACATAGCGATGGCTTTATGCCCACACATAGCGGCTTCCATCGCGGCGCCGATAGTGCCGGAATAGAGCGTATCTTCAGCAACATTGTGGCCACGGTTTACACCGGAAAGAATAAGATCCGGCGGCGTGTCTTTCAGAACTTCGTGCAGGCCGGCAAGCACACAATCGGCTGGCGACCCTTCGACCGCAAACCGCCGTTCCCCGAACTGCTCCAACCGCATCGGGCGGATATAGGATATGCAATGCGAAACACCCGATTGCTCGGACGCCGGAGCAACGGTCCAAACCTCGCCGTCAGGTCCGGCAATTTCTTGAGCGATAGCTTCCATGACCTTTAGGCCGGGAGCGGTGATGCCGTCGTCATTGGTGATCAGAATGCGCATAGATGCCTCGCTTAAGGGTTTTAGCCTTTCTAGGCGGGGGCGGCGGGGAGGTCCAGAGGTGGAAAGGGGATGGCCTGATATTTTTGAACAGGTGAGTCAAAAATGCCACCGTCTCTAGCCCCCTGAGGTCTAACCTAGGCTGGCCAAACTTCTATCCGCTAATCGCCGAGTGAACCATCGGGAAGCACCGTTGATTTGCCGCCCATATAGGGCCGCAAGACTTCGGGAATGGTGATAGAGCCGTCTTCTTGCTGGTTGTTTTCAATCACGGCAATCAGAGTGCGGCCAACAGCAAGGCCGGAGCCATTGAGGGTATGAACAAATTCCGGTTTTCCACCTTCAGGGCGGTAGCGGGTGTTCATGCGGCGCGCCTGAAAATCGTCAGCCACCGAACAAGACGAGATTTCGCGGTAGCTGTTCTGGCCAGGCAGCCAGGCTTCAATGTCATAGGTTTTGCGCATACCAAAGCCGACATCTCCGGTGCAGAGCACTACGGTGCGGTAAGGGATTTTGAGCGCGTCAAGAATACCTTCGGCGCATTTGGTCATCCGCTCCAGCTCGGCAGCGCTTTGGTCTGGCGTGGTGATCGCGACCATTTCGACCTTTTCGAACTGGTGTTGGCGCAACATGCCCGCCGTATCACGCCCGGCTGAACCCGCCTCGGACCGGAAGCACTGGCTGTGCGCGGTCAGGCGGATCGGAAGGGCACCTTCATCAAGGATTTCACCGGCAACCGAGTTCACCAAGGTCACTTCAGCGGTCGGGATCAGCCACCAACCGTTTTCGGTGCGGTAGCTGTCTTCCGCGAATTTCGGTAGCTGGCCCGAGCCATACATAGCTTCGTCCCGCACAAGCACCGGTGTCCATGTTTCGGTGAAACCGTTTTCGTCAACATGAGTGTTGAGCATAAACTGGCCAAGGGCACGGTGCAGCCGGTTCATTGCGCCACGAAGCACCACAAAGCGCGAACCGCTGAGTTTGGCGGCGGTTTCGAAATCAAGCCCGTGTGCGGCGGCAGTCACCTCGTAATGCTCTTTGGGTGCGAAAGAGAAGTTGCGCGGGCTTCCAATGCGACGAACCTCTACGTTATCGTCTTCATCCTCACCATCGGGGATGTCGGACGCCGGTAGGTTGGGAAGGGACATCAAGACATCGTTTAACCGATGGGTCTCTGCCTTGGCTTGATCTTCAAGCTCGGCGATCTCGGTCTTTTTGGCACCAACCAGTGCGCGGAGGCGTTCGAACTCAGCTTCGTCACCCTTGGCTTTTGCGGCGCCCACTTGCTTTGACGCAGCATTGCGTTCTGCGAGTGCGGTCTCGGCGGCATGGATAGCTGCGCGACGGGCGTCATCGATTTTTAGAATATCGCTTGATTGTGCGGCAAGGCCACGGCGGGCAAGCCCCGCATCAAAGGCTTCGGGGTTTTCACGGATGGCGCGGATATCATGCATAACGGGGCTCGTTTCGGAGAATCAATTTTCGTTGGTTATGCAATATGTTTGGCGCGAGCGGAAGCCCGTAGGGCAGGGTTTGCTACGAGCATCCGGTTTGCTGAACGGGCTTATCTATTTTTTTGTGTCGCCTTTGCCGCCGGATTTGCCCTTGGACGAAGTTGCGACCCCTTCAGCCTGTTCAGGCGCTGCATCTTTTGCCGAGTCGGAGAACCAGCCCTCGCCTGCCGGGGCCTCTTTCGCGTCACCTGCATTTTCCGGTTGTTCCGCGGTTTTTTCTTTGGGCTTTTCGGGAGCGGGTTCAACGGTTTCGACTTCGTCGCGCTTTACGGTCTTTGTATATTGTTTTGTGGTGGCATCGTTGCATTTGGCGCATGTGTAGGTGTCAGTGACCTCAATTGTGTCTTCGACCCACGTTACGACCTTTGTAGAATGGTCCGGCTGCGCGTCCCGCGTTTCCTTGTTTTCTGAAGATTTCACTTCTTCCGCGCGATCCGTCCGTGTGATCGAAAACGTGGCGTTACATTTTTCACAGGCCGCCGCGGCCGAGTTCGCCTTTATTCGCCAGCTGGATATTAACCCGAAGGTAACCGCTCCGATGGCGGCTGCTGCGCCCCCTCGGATGGCGGTGGATTGCCCGCCAAGCGCCCAATAGCCAATACCGGCTGCGATAACCCCGAGGATCGCGCCCCAGATCATGCCACTTTTCTTAATGCTGTCTTTCAGGGCTTGCTGTTCATCGGATAAGTTAGCCATGTTTTCCTCCCAAGGATTTTTGTGAAGCTTAACAGCAATTGCCATTGCTGTGGGAAAAACTTAGGTTGCCAAAAAAAGGACGGGTTATGGAAGAGACACACGAGCACCGGCTCAAGCGTTTGAGAATTCGAGCGTGGCGGCGCGGCACTAAAGAGATGGACTTGATACTGGGAAGCTTTGCCGACCAAAATCTCGATTCCCTTACCCGCGAAGAACTGGATTCGCTTGAGGCCTTGATGGCCGAAAATGATACCGATCTTTATCCTTGGTTCACCGGTCAACAGCCTGTGCCGGCCGAACACAGCGCTATGCTCTTGAAAATCAAGAACGAAATAAAATTATTTTGATTTTTTATCGGTTTTAACGCGTTATTTGGACTTGTTGCGCATGTTGGCTCCAGAAAGAGTTATTTTTTTGGAGGAAACATTGTGGCGCAAACAGCGATAAAAGCCGAAACGCAAGATGGCGCGCAAGTGGATAGCGTGGCTTATCTGGGCGATTATATGGAACATCTGGCCTTGATCGAGCGGTTGCACCGACTGCTGCTCGACGTGGTCAAAGACGAGTTCGAGCGGCTCGGGATTATTGACATCAACTCGGTGCAAGCCTTGCTGCTTTTCAACATCGGCGAAAACGAGGTGACAGCGGGTGAGCTGAAATCGCGCGGGTATTACCAAGGATCAAATGTTTCCTATAACCTTAAGAAGCTGGTTCAGGCGGGGTATATGCACCATCAGAAATGTGCCGTTGACCGGCGTGCGGTGCGTGTAAAGCTCACCGAAAAGGGCCGGGATGTCCGCATGACCGTGGCGCAACTTTTCGCAAGGCATGCCACCCTTTTACAGAAAAAGGATATTCTGGAAGGCGAAGAGATGGGCGACATCAACGCCACCATGCGCCGGGTCGAAAGATTTTGGTCAGATCAAATCAGGTTTATCTACTAAAAGTACCGGCCTCGGCCAAAGGGGTTTGCACTGGTCAATACGGGTTGTTTAAGATAAGCCTTGCGGCAAATATGGAGGCCCGCATGCCGCAAAACCCGTTTGAAGGGGATATTTCCCCGATCGAAGAAATTCTGGAAGATGCAAAAGCCGGAAGAATGTTTGTTCTGGTGGATCATGAAGACCGCGAAAATGAGGGAGACCTCGTGATTCCAGCCGAAATGGCGGACGACAAAGCAATCAACTTCATGGCCACGCATGGGCGCGGACTGATTTGCCTGACAATGACCGGCGCACAGGTCGAACGGCTGGGCGTGCCAATGATGGCCTCCAACAATTCCTCCCGTCACGAAACACCTTTTACCGTTTCTATTGAAGCGGTTGAAGGCGTGACGACAGGGATTTCCGCCCAAGATCGCGCCATTACGGTAGCGACCGCCATAAATCCGCAGGTGCGTCAGGTTGAGATCGCAACACCGGGGCATGTGTTTCCACTGCGCGCGCGAGAAGGTGGCGTGCTTGTTCGGGCCGGCCATACAGAGGCGGCCACAGATATCTCCAAACTGGCGGGGCTGAATCCCTCGGGCGTGATCTGCGAGATTATGAATGAAGACGGAACGATGGCGCGCCTGCCGGACCTGATTGATTTCTCCAAAAAACACGGGCTAAAGATCGGAACGATTTCGGACTTGATAGCTTACCGGCTGCGTAATGATCACTTGGTAGACGAGATATCGTCTAGTGAAGTGAGTTCGGAATTTGGCGGAACTTGGTGTCTTCGTGTTTTCAAAGACACGCTAAAGGATGCCGAGCATCTGGTGTTGAGCAAGGGGGACCTTTCCTCAAGTGAACCGGTGATGGTCCGCATGCATGCGGCCAATCCGTTTGACGACATGCTCGGGCTCACACCGGGCAAGGGGAACGAGCTTTCAAATGCTATGAACCTTATCGCCGCTGAGGGGCGCGGGGTTGTGGTGCTGCTCCGCGACATGGCAGCAAGCCTGAGCACGAACACTGAGCCTGAGGCCAAGCTCAAGCAATACGGATTAGGTGCGCAAATACTGGCAGCGCTGGGCCTGCACGAGCTGGTTTTGCTCAGCAATTCACCGAGCCCGAAAATTGTCGGCCTTGATGGCTATGGCTTGAGTATTGTGGAAACCCGCCGGATCGGAGAAATCTGAAATGGCACAAGAACACAACACCCTAGCGCCACCGGTTTTTAAGGAACCCACACGGGTTTTGATAGTATTATCACCCTATTACGCAGATATTGCGACCCAATTGGTAACCGGCGCGCGCGCCGCAATTGAAGCCGCAGGGGCCAGCCATGAAACCATTGAAGTACCGGGCGCGCTAGAGGTCCCGACCGCTCTCAAGCTTGCTTCTGGTCGGTTTGATGCTTTTGTGGCCTTGGGGTGCGTGATACGTGGCGAAACCACTCACTATGATACCGTTTGCAATGATAGCTCGCGGGCTTTGACCCTGCTCGGACTTGAGGGTTTGTGCATCGGAAACGGCATCCTGACGGTTGAGAATATGGCGCAGGCTAAAGTTCGGGCTGATGCAGGCGGGCAAAATAAAGGTGGGGGTGCGGCAGAAGCGGCGATGCACCTTCTCGCCATAAAGCGGCGCTTTACAATGGCGGGGAAGGGGCGTATTGCCCCGGCTTCCGAACATATTTTGATGGCCGATGCGCCCGACGAAGGAACCGCTTGATGACCAGCCAAAACGCTCGCCGCGAGAAATCTAAGCAGAAAAAGTCAACCGCGCGGCTATTTGCGGTTCAGGCGCTTTTTCAGATGGAAGCCAGCGATGCGCCGCTTGAAGATGTTCAGGCTGAGTTTGAAACTCACCGGTTTGGCGCAGAAATTGACGGTGATACCTATGCGGAGGGCAACCTTGAGCTCTTCCGCACCCTGACCTATCGCGCCGTGGCCGATCAATCCAAGATCGACAAACTGACCGATAGTGCGCTTGTTGCCAAATGGCCGATCGACCGGATCGACCCGACCTTACGTGCTCTATTCCGGGCGGCAGGTGCTGAACTCGTGGCTAAAAATACACCGCCAAAAGTCGCGATCAGCGAGTTTGTAGACATCGCCAAAGCGTTTTTCCCTGACGGAAAAGAAGCCAAATTTGTGAATGCGGTGCTGGACCACATGGCGAGGGAAGCCAATCCGGAGGCGTTT
>Ga0209121_10000852_pt1 | contig 32698 bp, 29 predicted proteins | sample Cruoilmetagenom3_FD_187292 | JGI IMG/M metagenome (GOLD analysis project Ga0209121, IMG submission 187292) | Oil polluted marine microbial communities from Coal Oil Point, Santa Barbara, California, USA - Sample 3 (SPAdes) (version 2) | ecosystem: Environmental > Aquatic > Marine > Oil seeps ... | reverse complement strand
GCCGTGGAAAACGGTTTCAATGAAACCTGCCTCCAGTGGTATCCCGATTCTCAAACTGCCGCTGAGCCCACCGTCAAACTGGTTCAGAGCGGCGACACCGTATTAATCAAAGGCTCGAATAGTATGCGAATGACCACAATTCTGGCCGCATTGGAAGGGAGTAAATAATGGAGAACACCTCCGTTATCATCGCCGTCAGCGGCCTGAGCTTCCTGATGACCATCATTTGGGGCGATCCGCTCATCCGGCTGCTTAAAACCTGGCGGATTTGCAAAATCATTCGTGCAGATGGCCCGGAACAGCATGTTTCCAAAATGGGCACCCCAACGATGGGCGGGATTATGTTCATGATCCCGGTGACGCTGCTGACGATCCTCTTCAACGCCGTGTCCATCTTTGGTTTTAACCTTTTAGGCCGTTCAGTATTGCTGCCAGTCTTCACCATGTGGGCATACGCCCTTCTGGGAATGATTGACGACTGGGAGGGCATTCGTGGTCCCCGGCGCGGTCTCGGCATGCGTGCCAGAACCAAACTGATTATCCAGATTCTCTTTGCCGTGGCAATTGCTTTTGCTTTGCGAGATCTATTAAAGGTGCCTCAACTGTACTGGTTCACATCTGAAGAAGTCATCAATCTTGGTGCTTTCTATATCCCGGTGGCTGTACTCATTATTGTTGGGATGTCCAATGCGGTGAACTTCACCGATGGCCTGGATGGATTGGCCGGATTGATCGCAGCCACTGCTTTTGCCGCCTTTGGAATGGTGGCCCTTGTGCAGGGACAGAGTTTTCTCGCCCGGTTTTGCTTCTCGCTGGTTGGCGCCCTATTTGGCTTCTTGTGGTTCAATGTCCATCCGGCTCTGCTGTTTATGGGCGATACCGGTTCTCTGGCCCTCGGTGCCACCCTCGGTGTGGTTGCTCTGATGACAGGCCAATGGCTGATCATCCCCCTGATCGCTGTGATACCTGTCAGCGAAGCGCTGAGTGTTGTGATTCAAGTCGCTTATTTCAAAGTGACCAAAGGAAAACGTTTCTTCAAGATGGCCCCACTTCATCACCACTTTGAATTGCTGGGATGGAGTGAAACGCAGGTTGTTCAACGCTTCTGGCTGGTCAGCCTGATTTGTGCCATGCTGGGCATAGCCCTGATTCTTGTGGAGTGAGTTGATGACAGATTGGAACGTAAAACAGGTCGTAATGGTTGGCGCAGCCCGTCAGGGGCTGGCGCTCTCGCGCTACCTGGCAGAAAAAGGCGCCAAGGTCATCCTCAACGACCAACGCGATGACAGTCTGCTGGCTGAGGCCAGACAGGAACTTACTGATCTGGATATCACTTGGGTAACCGGGGGTCATCCCTTTGAGATTTTGGATGGCACAGACCTGGTTTGTCTGTCCGGCGGTGTGCCGCTGGACTTACCCCTGGTGATCGAAGCGGAGAACCGGGGAATCCCGCTCTCCAATGATTCGCAGATCTTTCTGGAAGCAGCCTCCTGCCCCGTGATCGGGATCACCGGGTCCGCCGGGAAATCCACCACGACCGCCTTGGTGGGCGAGATCGCCCAGCTGCATTACCAGCAGCGCAAACCCAAGAACAGAGCCTGGGTTGGCGGCAATATTGGCAACCCGCTGATCCAATATGTGGATCAGATCCAGGAAGATGACATCGCTGTGATGGAGCTTTCTAGTTTTCAGCTGGAGATTATGACCCGCTCACCTCATATCGCAGTGATCCTGAATCTGACGCCCAACCATCTGGATCGGCACAAGACCATGTCCGCCTACATCTCGGCCAAGGCGAACATCCTGACGAATCAGGGACCGGATGACATCGCCATCCTAAACAGGGATGATGTTCAATCCCGCAAGATTCATCACGAGATTAAAGGACGTATGATCTCCTTCGGTCTCAACGAACCTTACAATAAGCAGGATTCGACTTATTACAAAAGAGGAAAGATTTACCTGCGGGCCAGCGGCCAGGTCGCCAAGATCATCAAATCAGATCTGATCAACCTGCCTGGCACGCATAACCTCTATAACGTCCTGGCAGCCATTGCCACATCCGCCGCGGCCTCTTTCTCAATGCAGGCGATCTACGAAGGCATTGTCAATTTTTCAGGCATCCCCCACCGCCTGGAGTTCGTGCGGGAATGGGGCGGCGCTGACTGGTATAACGATTCAATTGCCACTGCGCCTGAAAGGGCGATGGCGGCCATCAATGCCTTTGACCGGCCAATCGTTCTGCTGGCCGGCGGGCGGGATAAAGACCTTCCCTGGGGTAAATTCGCCAACCTGGTCCACCAGAAAGTGGATCACCTGGTGCTCTTTGGTGAAACCGTGGACCTGATCGGTGACTCGGTGGGTGAAGTTGTCCCCGAACAGCGCCCCTACACAATAGATCGCTGTGCCGGGCTGGAAGAAGCAGTGCAGAAAGCCGCTGAACGAGTTGAGCCGGGAGATATTGTCCTGCTCTCCCCTGGCGGCACAAGTTTTGATGAATTTATTGATTTTGAAGAACGTGGAAAGCGATTCACACAATGGGTGAAGGAACTTACGTAAGACAGGCCAAACCTAAAATGGGTAACTCCCGGTCACTCCGGCTGCCCTTTGACGTCCCGATGCTTCTGATCGTGGTCGTCCTGTTGGTCTTTGGCTTGTTGATGGTCTACTCCGCAAGCTGGGATTTTTCCATCGCGATGGGTGAAGAACCGACCTACCTCTTCGGACGTCAGATCCTCTGGGTTTTCCTGGGACTGGTGGTCGCGATCGTCGCCAGCCTTATCGACTATCACCTCTACCAGAAGATCCTGGTCCCCTTGGGACTGGGGACTCTGGCGCTGCTCTTCGCAGTTCTGGTGGTCAACCACGGAGCTGGCGACGAAGCAACCCGTAACCTGCTGGGCGGTTCGATCCAGCCTTCCGAGATGGCCAAGGCTGTGATCGTAATCTACCTGTCCTTCTGGCTTTACCGCCGAAAGGACACCTTGAACAATGTCCAGCTGGGGTATATCCCCCTGATCATGATCCTGGGCGTGACCTTTGCCATGATCTTCCTCCAACCCGACCTGAGCGCCGCGGTCACCATTTTGATGCTGGGTGTGATCTTGTTCTTCCTGGCCGGAGGCGATTGGAAGGTTATCCTGCTGGTGTTTGTCCTGGCGCTGTTGGTCGGCATCCCATTGATGTATCTCTACCCCACCGGACGTGAAAGGTTGTCCTCCTACCTGACCGGCCTGAACAACCCGCTGCAAAGCAGCTACCACATCCAGCGAACGCTGGAAGCCGTGGTCAAAGGCGGCTGGTTTGGGGTCGGGATCGGTCAGGCTGACACCAAGTTCACCGGGCTGCCTCTCGCCCCCACCGACAGCATCTTCGCTGTTGTGGCGGAGGAAACCGGCATCCTTGGCGGGCTGTTCCTGACCGTTTTGTTCGTTCTGCTGATCTGGCGGGGTTTGGTGATCGCCAAGAACGCAACCGACCAATTGGGATCGATGATCGCTTTCGGGCTGACTTCCTGGATTGGAATTGAAGCCCTGATGAATATGGCTGTTATTGTGGGACTCTTGCCGTTCACTGGCAATGCGCTCCCATTAATTAGCGCAGGTGGCTCCAGCATGCTGGTGACCCTGACTTCGCTTGGTATTGTGATGAACGTTTCGAGAGTGTCAATGACTCATAAATCTGAGGAAAGGAGTTCCCACAGTGCGGTTGTTGATCTGCGCCGGCGGAACGGGCGGGGGCGTGTATCCCGCCGAGACCGTTCTAGACGCTCTGGAACTAGATAAGGACTCCGTCCTTTGGGTCGGCGGCCGTGATGGGATCGAGGAAACATTGGTGACGCGACGAGAAATTCCATTTAAGGCCATTCCTGCCGCCGGCGTGCACGGCGTGGGATTGAAGCGCCTGCCGGGAAATATCTGGAAGCTGATCAAAGGCTTCTTTGCTTCAGCACGGATCCTGCGGGAATTCAACCCCGACGTGCTGCTCTTCACGGGCGGCTATGTCGCCTTTCCGATGGCCGTAGCGGCCCTGCCCCGTCAATCCCTGCTCTATGTCCCTGACATTGAACCCGGAATGGCCCTCAAAGCGCTCGCTCGTTTTGCGGATCGGATCGCCCTCACCACTGAGACCTCGGCTGCCTATTTCCCCAACAAATCCAAGCTGACCGTCACCGGCTACCCCACCCGCCCCGGTCTGAAGGATTGGGATAAGGAAAAAGCTCTGGATTACTTCGGTTTCTCCACCGATCTGCCCACTTTAGCCGTTACTGGTGGCAGCAAGGGTGCTCGGACAATCAATACTGCGCTGATGAAGGTTCTGCCGCAGCTTCTGGAGAAAATGCAGGTCATCCACCTGACAGGTCATCTGGACTGGGATACTCTGGATGCCCAGGCCAAAGAGCTTCCTCCGGAACTGGCAAAGAATTATCAGGCTTTCCCCTACCTGCATGAGATGGGCGCAGCATTTGCCGCTGCGGACCTGATCGTGTCCCGGGCAGGGGCCTCCACACTCGGTGAATACCCCTTGTTTGGACTGCCTGCCATCCTGGTCCCCTATCCCTATGCCTGGCGTTACCAGAAAGTGAACGCCTCGTTCCTGGAAGATCACAGCGCAGCCATCCTCCTGCGCGATGAAGACATGGATGAAAAGTTGTTGGGCCTGGTGCTGGATCTGATCACTGACCCCAAACGACTATCCAGGATGAGTCGGGCCATGACCAGCCTGGCGACCCCTGAAGCGGCTTTCAAGATCGCCGCATTGGTCAACGAAATGGCCAAAACGCCGGAAAGAGAAGGTAAAGCGTGATCAGTCTTTCGGTACTCTTCTGGATTTTTGTCGTCCTTTTTGCCATCATCGGCGCGATGCGGGGCTGGGCCAAGGAAATTCTCGTCACCTCTGGCGTGATCGTGGCGATCTTCGTGATCACCATTCTGGAGACCTTCATCCCCGGTGTGCGGGATAATGTCAATCCGATCTCGCAGTTTTGGCTCAGGATCGGCATTCTGGCTGGAATGACCTTCTTCGGCTACCAGGGACCTAATATCCCCCGGCTGATCGATTCCGGCAAATTTATCCGGGACCGATTTCAGGACGTTCTCTTGGGTCTCTTCCTGGGTGCCGTCAATGGCTATATGGTCTTCGGAACAGCCTGGCACTACCTGGACCATGCGGGCTATCCTTTCAAATGGATCACCGCACCCGACCAGGTGACCGAAGCTGGATTAAAAGCAGTCTCCCTGCTCAAAATCCTCCCCCCTGTCTGGCTGCAATCGCCAGTAATCTATGTTGCGGTTGCTTTATCGTTCATCTTTATTTTGGTGGTGTTTATCTAATGAAACACGTACACTTCATTGGCATCGGTGGAACTGGACTTTCCGCCATCGCCCGGGTCCTGCTGGAAAAAGGCTATCAGGTCAGCGGTTCAGACCGCGAAGCCTCAACCTTATTCCAAGCAATCACAGAGGCTGGCGCGACCACCTACGTCGGTCATGCCGCTGAACAAGTGGACGGTGCAGATCTGGTGATCCGTTCTTCAGCCGTGCCGGACGATAACCCCGAGATGCAGTATGCCTTGGCGCATGAGATCCCTGTGCTCAAACGCTCCGAATTCCTGGCGGAACTGACCCAGGGACAGGATGTACTGGCTGTGGCCGGGACACACGGTAAAACCACCACAACCACCATGCTGATCTGGATGCTGACCGAAATGGGACTGGACCCCAGTTTCATTGCCGGCGGCGTGGTTAACCAATTAGGTTGCAACGCCCATGCCGGTACTGGTAACTATTTTGTGATCGAGGCGGATGAATATGACAACATGTTCCTCGGCCTTGCTCCCAAAATCGCAATCGTGACCAATGTGGAACACGATCACCCGGATTGCTTCCCCACCCCGCAGGACTACCGGAATGCCTTCAAAGCCTTCCTAAGCCGGGTGCGGAAAGATGGGCTGGCCTTGGTCTGCAGTGACGATCCCGGGGCCGCTTCACTTGGTGAGGAAATGGCAGCTTCAGAAAAGGTCCTGACCTATGGCAGTCTGCCGGAAGTCGCTTACCAGGCCGCTGACTATGCCGTGGTGAGTGGCTGGCCAACCTTCACATTGACGCATGGGGACGAGAACCTCGGAAAGGTCAAGCTCTCTATCCCCGGCTGGCATAACGCATTGAATGCCACAGCCGCCCTCGGGATGGTCCACCAGCTTGGGTTGGACCTGCCGGCGGCAATCAAAGCTCTGGGAGCCTTCACCGGCGCGGGACGGCGGTTTGAAGTTCTGGGTGAAGTGGGTGGCATCACCATCATTGATGATTACGGCCACCACCCCACCGAGATTGCGGCCACCCTGAAAGCGGCTCGTTCACGCTATCCGGAGCACCGGATCTGGGCCATCTGGCAGCCGCACACCTACTCCCGGACCCAATCCCTTGAGCCTGAATTCATCCAGGCGCTCGCGCTCGCCGACCGGGTAGGTGTTTTGAAGATTTACGCTGCCCGGGAAAAAGATCCGGGCTACAGCGCTAAAGTCATCGCAGATGCCCTGCCCGAAGGAAAAGCGATCTATTTGGATGATTTTGAGGTCGCAACGGACTATTTGCTACACGAAATCATACCCGGCGATATCCTGATTGTCTTCTCCGCCGGAGATGCCACCAAGGTGAGCCAGTCGGTTTTTCAACAACGCAATGCGAAGGAACCAGGTTAGACGCATGATGAACGAAACAAAAATGGAGAAACTCAGAGAGGTATTTGGCGAGGCGCTGCAGGAAAATATCGCCATGTCTAATTACACCACCGCCAGGGTGGGCGGCCCCGTGCCGGCTCTGATCGCCATCCACACCATCGAAGACCTGACGCAGGCTGCCCAGACTTTATGGTCTCTGGAGATTCCCTTCAACCTGCTGGGCAGCGGCTCTAATATTCTGGTTAGCGACCACGGACTGGATCATGTGATCCTGCACAACCGGGCCCATAACCTGCGGATCGACTCCAAGTCGGAGAACCCAACGGCTATGGCTGAATCCGGCGCGATCCTGGGCACCGTGGCCCGCCAGACGGCCCTGCGAGGCCTGAGCGGCATGGAATGGGCCGCACCCGTACCTGGAACGGTAGGAGGAGCTGTGTACGGCAACGCCGGCGCTCACGGCAGTGATATGGCCGCATCCCTGAAAGTGGCAAAAATCTTGCACGCTAAAAAGGGCGTGGAAGATTGGCCGGTCGAAAAACTGGCCTACCAGTATCGCAGCAGCATTCTGAAACGCGAGAAAATGCCCGTTGTGATCCTGTCAGCAGTTTTCTCCCTCGCCCCAACGAGCCGCGAGGAGGCAAAAGGGAAGATTTCTGAATTCCAGTCCTATCGCAAAGGCACTCAGCCTCCCGGCGCATCCATGGGCTCCATGTTCAAGAACCCATCGGATGATCACGCTGGACGATTGATTGAAGCGGCAGGTTTAAAAGGTAAACGCATTGGACAGGCGAAGATCAGCCCGGTCCATGCGAATTTCATCGTTAATCTGGAAGGCGCTAAGGCTCAGGACATTTATCAGTTGATGAGCCTGGCCCAGGAAACAGTCAAAGAGCAATTCGGGGTGCAATTGGAACCCGAAATCGAATTATTAGGTGAATTTGATTAATGGATGAGAAATTGAAACTCGGTGTGATTTACGGGGGACGGTCTGGTGAGCATGAAGTCTCACTGATGTCTGCGCGTTCAGTCCTCTCGGTGATCGACCGAAATAAATTCGATGTGATCGAGATTGGGATCACACGCAAAGGACAATGGCTGGTCGGTGAAAACCTCTGGAATTTGATCCAGAACGAGCGCTATGAAAGCCTGACCCCAGCCATCTTCCTGCCCTGGCCTCAGGACCCCGGCATTTACACGCTGCAGGATGGCATGTTGAAGCTCTATTCCAGCCTGGATGTGGTCTTCCCGGTGATGCACGGCACTTACAGCGAAGACGGCACCCTGCAGGGTCTGCTGGAACTGGCCGATGTCGCCTATGTTGGCGCTGGCGTCCTCGGTTCCGCGGTCTGCATGGATAAGAGCTTGTTCAAAGATGTGATGATCGCCAACCAGATCCCCACGCTGGATTATCTGGTCTTCAACCGCACGGATATTGAGAACGACCTCGATACCTGCCTGGGACAGGCTGAGACCATCGCCCCCTACCCGCTCTTTACCAAACCCGCCAACCTTGGGTCTTCGGTTGGGATCAGTAAATGCACTAGCCGCAGCGACCTGATGGAAGGGATGAAACAGGCCGCTTCCTTTGACCGCCGGATTGTGGTCGAAAAAGGCGTGGACCTGGCACGCGAGGTTGAGATCAGCGTTTTGGGTAATGAAAATCCAAAAGCGTCCATCCCTGGTGAAGTGGTGCCGAAGGATGTCTTCTACACCTATGCAGAGAAATACATCAACGATACCGCTGACCTGTTGATTCCGGCAGATGTATCTGCTGAAATGGTCTCTATGCTGCAGGAGATCGCCATCCGGGCTTACAAAGCGACAGATTGCGCCGGAATGGCCCGGGTGGATTTCCTGATTGACCGGGAAACCGACAAGGTGTATCTCAATGAGATCAACACCATCCCTGGTTTCACCTCGATCAGCATGTATCCAAAACTCTGGGAGGCCTCCGGCCTGCCCTATGCAGCCTTGATTGAAAAATTGATCGATCTGGCGCTGGAACGCAAAGCCCAGCGCGATCAGACGGAAAGGGAGTTCCGAAGCTAATGGCAAAACGCCCGTCGGAAGAGAAGAGCCGAGCCAAAAAGATCCGTGCTCGCCGGCAGCAAAGCCAAAAGAAGGTCCAAAAGGCCCCGACCTATGGATCCAGTGTCACGCGCAAACAGTCCACCCGCCAGGCGCCTGTAACCCGCCGGACCCCTTCCACAACAACCCCGGTGATCAACCGGCAGCGCAACAAAGTTAACGTCCCCCTCAAGACCAAGGGCGCTGAACTGCAGCTTCCGGCGTTTCCCCATATCAAACTGGGTTGGCGGCTGATTTCTGGTGCGATCTTCGTGCTTTCTTTGGCGGTCGTCATCACCTTCACAGGGCTGAACGTTTTCTCTGTCAACGCCATCACCCTGGAAGGCGCGGAACGCCTTTCTCCGGAGATCGTCATCACGCAAATTGGCGTTTCCGGCATGTCCATCGTCAAAGTTAATCCCGAACAGATCGAATCAACTGTCATGGAAATCTTCCCCAGCGTCAAGACGGTCAAGGTTTCTGCAGGTTTGCCGGCTTCGCTCACAATCAAGGTCACCGAAAGGCAGCCTCTTGTGCTTTGGGAACAATCCGGCAATGCCTATTGGATTGATGAAGAGGGTGTGATGTTCTTCACCCGTGGTGAAGCGGAGGTCGCTCTGACAGTGGTTGCCACCGGCAACCCTCCCACTGCGATGGTTGAAACCCCTGAGACCGCTGAAGAACTTGCCGACGTTGATATTACCGAAATGACCACAGGTCCTTCCCGGACCACGCCGGAATTTGTCGAAGCCCTGTTCGCCCTGCAGGCCTATCTGCCGGAAGGCAGCACCCTGCAATATGACCCCGAATTTGGTCTCGGCTGGCAGGACCCCAATGGCTGGCTGGTTTATTTTGGCAATGACATCAGCAATATTGATTTGAAGTTGGTGGAATACGAAACAATCATCACAGAATTGCAGGCCCAAAACCTGACGCCGGCGATGATCAGCCTCGAATTCCTTTATGCACCTTATTATCGACTGGAGCCGTAGTATGGAAGAGCCCATCATTGTTGGAATTGATATTGGTACCAGCAAGATATGCACCCTGGTAGCCCGCATTGAAGAAGGCGACAATCTCCGGATTCTGGGCGTTGGAATTGAACCCTCCCAGGGCATCCGCAAGGGCACTGTGGTGGACCTTAATGCTGCCGCGCTGGCTGTCTCCCGGTCGATTGAGAAAGCGGAGCGCACCTCAGGGTTTGAGATCAACGCAGCCCTGGTCAGCCTGGCTGGCTCCCAGGTCTCCTCAATCAACAGCCGTGGCGTGGTTGGCATCACCGGCGGCATCGTGGATATCGAGGACATTGACCGGGCACTGGATGCGGCTCAGGCCGTCGCCATCCCCCACAACCGTGAGATCATTCATGTGATCCAGCGGGGCTTCACCATCGACGGCCAGGATGGCATCCGCACACCCATTGGGATGCACGGTTACCGACTGGAAGTGGAAGCCCATATCATCACAGCCGCCGCCTCCACCGTTGAGAACCTACGCCAATGTGTCGGCGCTTCAGGGATTGAAGTCCAGCAATTCGTGCTCAACCCGCTTGCCTCTGGAGAGGTTGTCCTCTCTGAAACAGAACGACAGATGGGCGTGGCCGTTGTAGATATCGGCGGCGGGACAACCGACATGGCGATCTATATTGACGGTGATGTCTGGCATACCATGGTGATGGCCGTTGGCGGCAATCATGTCACCTCGGATATCGCCCACGGGTTGCGGCTTCCGATCACCCAGGCTGAAGAGGTCAAATTGAAATTCGGTCACGCCATTCAATCGGCTGTGAACCCTGAAGAACAATTCACCGTCCGCAGCTTTGGCGTGGACAATCCCGAACGGATCAACCGGGTAGACCTGGCCAACATCATTGAAGCCCGCATGGAAGAAATCTTCTACCTGGTCCTCCAGGAGATCCGCCGCTCCGGCTATGATGGCCTCCTGCCGGCGGGCGTGGTGCTCACGGGCGGTTCCAGCCTCATCCCGGGCTGCCGCCAACTGGCTTCTCAGGTGATGGGCCTCCCCACCCGGATTGCCAAACCGCAAAACCTGATCGGCCTGATCGATCAGCTCGATTCGCCAGCCTTCGCTACCAGTGTGGGGCTGCTGCAATGGGCACTTCTGATGAGTGACTCCAGTCAATTCATCGAACGCCACGGACCAAAGCAATCCAAGAATTGGTCCGAACAACTCAAGGATCTACTCAGGCGGCTCTTACCCTGAGATAGGCAGTAATGATGTTCATTTTGTTCATACATAGAGGAGTTAATCATGGATAGAAATCTACAACCTGAATCATTTGCAAGGATCAAAGTTGTGGGAATCGGTGGCGGCGGCTGCAACGCTGTTAACCGGATGATCGATGAAGGTCTGACCGGCATCGAATTCATCGCCGTCAATACCGACGCCCAGGCTTTGCAGTTCTCAAAAGCCAAGATCCGTGTGAGGATTGGAGACAAATCCACCCGCGGCCTCGGTGCAGGCGGCGATCCCAAGATCGGCCGGGCTGCAGCCGAGGAATCGGCCGAGGAATTATATGAAGTATTGAAGGGCAGCGACATGGTCTTTGTGACCGCTGGCCTCGGCGGCGGCACCGGAACCGGTGCGGCCCCTGTGGTCGCCCAGATCGCCAAGGAGATCAACGCCCTGACGATTGGTGTTGTCACCCGCCCCTTCACCTTTGAAGGCACCCACCGGGCCAATTCAGCCGAGATCGGTGCGGCAGCGCTCAAGGAACATGCCGACACACTGATCGTCATCCCCAATGACCGCCTGCTCCAGATCGTGGACAGCCGGGCTGGTCTCCAGGACGCGTTCAAGGTGGCCGACGACGTTCTCCACCAGGGCATTCAGGGTATTTCCGAATTGATCACGGTGCCCGGTCTGATCAACCTGGACTTCGCAGATGTCCGCACGATCATGTCCGAAGGCGGCGCCGCATTGATGGCTGTTGGCCAGGCTTCCGGTGAGGATCGGGCTGTCAAGGCAGCCGAGCAGGCTATCTCCAACCAGCTGCTGGATGTCACCATCAATGGCGCCCGCGGCATCCTCTTCAACGTGACCGGCGGCGACAGCCTCAAACTGTTCGAGGTGAACCAGGCCGCTGCGATCATCAAGGAAACCGCCCACCCCGATGTCAACTTGATCTTCGGCGCCGTGCTCGATGAGAGCCTGGGTGATAACCTGCGGATCACGGTGATTGCCACGGGATTCGAGGGCAACAGCATTAGCGCTCGACGGGAAACCAAAGTCGAGACCAAGCAGAATACCTATGCGAAGCAGCGCCCCCTGCCCAGTATGCTGGACAAGGAAGAAGCTGGAGAAACCTACGAACCCCGCAGAGATACTTACGAGTTCCCTACCCGGATCAACACTGACGATCTGGATGTGCCGGCGTTCCTGCGCAAACGCAGTCAAAACTGATCCATTACTGCGAATGACGCACTCATAACCAAATGCAGCTCAACCTATTGAGCTTATTCGGAGGGCCTATTGTGTTCCAGGCGACTGGTATGCCTGGTACGTGTCCCTTGTTTCAAAATATACCGGTAAATTAACTCCTCGCTCCCTGAATACTGGTAATAGAAAAGAGAAAAGCGCAGGATTGCAGCCTGCGTTTTTCTGTTAATTCGATTTATTTGCGTAATTATTTTACAGTGCGATACCGATTTTTTCCAGGAAAGCCGCACTGGCCTTCATAACTTCCTCGGCATCGTCATAGGTCAAAACCTTATCGGCAAAGGGGACACATTCCGCTTTGTGCAATGCTTTCATCACCCGTTTGATCAACGGCACCCGGGCCGGGGACATGCTGAACTCGTCCAGCCCCAGTCCGAGGAGGATCGGTGCAGCCAGTGGTTCACCCGCCAGTTCACCGCATAACCCTACCCACTTGCCCTCAACATGAGCGCAATCAATCGTCCGCTTAATCAAGGTGAGCACTGCAGGATTCATTGGGTTGGCCAGATGGGCCACCTTGCTGTTGGTCCGGTCAACGGCTGTTGTATATTGGGTCAGGTCATTGGTGCCAATGCTGAAGAAGTCCACTTCCCTGGCAAGCCGGTCCGCCATCAGCGCTGCGGAGGGAACCTCAACCATAATGCCAAATTGGACCTTATCATTGAAAGACTTTCCTTCTGCCTTCAATTCCGCCTTGGCTTTCTCCATCACGGCCTGGGCGGCTCTGACTTCTGCCAGGCCGGAAACCATTGGGACCATAATGCGCAGGTCAGCGCCAACGCCGGCCTGAAGCAGCGCTTTGAACTGCTGCAGGAATATATCATCAGCGCCATCCAGCATCCGCACACCCCGCCATCCCAGAAAAGGGTTGAGCTCCTTGGGCAGGTCCAGATAGGGAATGACTTTATCGCCGCCGATATCCAGCGTCCGCACAACAATCGGCAGTCCATCATAAATTTCAAAGACAGCCTTATAAGCTTCAACCTGTTCATCAACGGTCGGTAGGGCATTCCGATCCAGATACAGGAATTCGGTCCGGAAAAGTCCCACACCCTCTGCCCCGTTCTGAATACCTAAAGGCGCATCCGTGATCCCGCCAATATTGGCGACCACTTCCACGCGCTCGCCTTCCGCCGTTAGGGCACTGGCCTGAGCAGCATCACGGGCAACGGCCTGTTCCTGCTCTGCGATCTTCTCTTTCTCAATGAAAGTGGAAAGAGAAGCGTCATCCGGTGTGACTGCTACGGTTCCAAGAGTGCCATCAACCATCACCATGGTGCCATTGGGCACGGAGAGAATCTCCTCACCCAACCCAACGACCGCCGGCAAACCAAAAGCCTTGGCCAGGATTGCAGTATGGGATGTGGGTCCACCCCGAGCCGTGGCAAACCCCAGGACAAGGTCCTTGTCCAGGCTCACGGTATCCGAAGGGGTCAGGTCATCACCCAGGATCACGGCCGGGTAAGTCAATACCGTTCCACCTACAGACACGCCCAACAGATGCCCGAGTGCTCGTCGGCCAACATCACGGATATCCACCGCCCGGCTGCTCAAGGTCTCGTCGGGGATAGCTTCCATCATCTGGGCAAAATATTCAATTGAGTCCATCCAGGCTTTTTCAGCATTCACACCAGCTTGGATCGATTTCCTGGCACGATCCAAAAGAGCGACATCCTCGAGGATCATCCGATGCGCCTCAAAGATCTGAGCCTCATTACTTTTAGCGCGTTCCCCCACATCATCTTTAAATGCTGACAGTTCTTCCTGCCCTTTGGCACAGGCATCCATCAACCGTTGATTTTCACTTTCAACATCCTGGACTTCGTAATTGGGAATATCCAGCGTCTCCTGTGTAACAATAACTGTCTTGCCATGTGCCAACCCAGGGGCTGCGGGGATACCGTTTAAAGTCTTTCTCTCATTACCAGTCAAAGGTTCCTCCTGCTAAATCAATATAATATTAGCGTTTAGTATAATCCCGTTTTTTTCCACCAAACCAGATTATTTGGTTTTTCTGGGGGTTTTTCACAAAGTTGAAGAAGATTGGCTCGATGAATAAATTAAACTTATCAACCAAAAAGACCCATAACCGCTCGCCAATCAGTCAAAATTTAATTTTATTTTAAGCGCTTTCGAGGAGATCGACCCTAACATCAACGGCCAATATTAAAAAGTCAGCTAAAACGTGAAATTTTAAGAAAGATATGCGAATCTTTCCTTGATTCATGCATATCGCTATGCTAAAATGGTACTCTACCTGACGGGTAGGGGGCAGCATCAAACTCACCCCCATATATAGGGGTACGTTTTTTATATAGATTCTTTTTGAAAGGGTACTATGCTTTGTCCTTTTTGTCAGTATGAAAAATCCAAAGTTGTCGATACGACCAAGGACGCCCCTGGGGGCATTCGGCGGCGGCGTGAATGCCTGAAATGCGGTGAACGTTTCAGCACGCTGGAACGGCCCATTCTGGCAACCCCCCTCCTGATCAAACAGGATGGCACTCGGGAGGAATTCAACCGGGATAAATTACTCGCCGGGATCAGGATTGCGTGTGCCAAAAGACCAGTTTCAGCGGCGGATATCGAGCGCCTGACCGGTGAAATCGAATCCCGCCTTCAAAAAATGGGCAAATCTGAAGTCTCATCCCGTATAGTTGGCGATCAGGTCATCAAGGGACTCAAGGAACTCGATTTCATTGCCTACATTCGCTATGCCATTGTCTATCTACAACTGGATGATTTACACGCCATTCGCGGCGAAATCGATCGTCTTTTATCCGAAGATTTTTAATTTTAATTGTATCTATAAGGAGTCTACCCATGGCTGACAAAGCTGGTCTCTCATCGACTGGTCTGTTCCCCACCCCACCGGTGCCTGAAGGCATTCCGCCTATTGAATTATCCAAAAACTCACAAGAAGTCCTCGGCAGACGCTATCTTCGCCGCGGCAATGACGGCACACCCATTGAGACCATCGATGAGATGTTCTGGCGCGTCGCTTACCATGTTGCCAGGGTTGAGGAAGAATGGGATAGCGCTATTGACGAGCGCGCCCGTGAATTCTATATCATACTGACAGAAAAACGCTTCTTCCCAAACTCCCCGACCTTCACCGGCGCGGGGACTCCCCTCGGGCAGCTGGCAGCTTGCTTCGTGCTGCCCATCTCCGATGATATGGGCCGCCGCGAGGATGGAATCTTCACCACCCTGCGCAACGCAGCCCTGATTCAACAGACCGGCGGCGGCAACGGGTTCAGCTTCGCTCGCCTGCGGCCATCGGGCGCACTGGTCAAATCCTCCGCCGGACAGGCCACCGGCCCAATCGGCTTCCTGCGAGTCTATGACGAGGCCTTTGGCGAGATCGCCCAGGGCGGCACCCGCCGTGGCGCGAATATGGGCGTGCTCCGCGTTGATCACCCGGATATCGAGGAATTCGTCACCTGCAAAACCGATGAAAATGCGATCACTAACTTCAATATCTCCGTGGGGATCACCGATGAATTTATGGAAGCCGTCAAGGAAGACCTGGAATGGGAGCTGCGCTTCCCGGACGTCAACGCCCCCGAATATGCCGATTTCAACGGCGATCTCAATGATGCCATCGAGCAGGGAATCCCGGTTAAGACCTATAAAACCATCCGGGCGCGCGATCTCTTCAACAAGATCGTCATCCAGGCCCACCATAATGGTGAACCGGGCATGCTTTTCCTGGACGCCTCCAATCGACAGAACCCGGTTCCTCACCTCTACCGACTTGAAGCGACCAACCCTTGCGGTGAGCAGTGGCTGGGACCTTATGAAAACTGCTGCCTGGGGTCCATCAACCTGGCCCAACATTTCGGACCTGACCATACAGTCGATTGGGATACGCTACAGAAGAGTGTTGAAACTGCCACCACCTTCCTGGATGATGTCGTTACTGCTAACGCCTATGTCCCCGCCATATCACAACTTCGGGAAGCCGCCCTCCGGGCACGCAGAATCGGGCTGGGTTTGATGGGCCTGGCAGACTTGCTCTACCATGTTCAGATCCGCTATGGCAGCACGGAAGGTGAAGAATTCGCTGCTCAGGTGATGGAATTCATCCGCTACCATGCCATAAAGACAAGCATCCGCCTGGCGGAAGAACGCGGTGCATTCCCGGCGATCAAAGGCAGTCTCTATGACCCGAAGGCGCTAAACTGGCAGCCGCCAAAGCCCATCACCTTCTATGAAATGGATTTTGAACGCCCCGCGCTTGATTGGGACTCAGTGATCAATGGGATCAAGAAGCACGGCATTCGTAATGCCGCCCAGACCACCATCGCACCCACAGGGACTATAGCGACTGTGGCGGGCTGTGAGGGCTATGGCTGTGAACCGGCCTTTGCCCTGGCCTATGTCCGCCATGTCAACGACAACGGCAATGACCTGCAACTGAACTATGTCAGCCCGCTCTTCCAGAAAGCCTTGGAGGACGCCAATATCGAACCGGGCATCCGTGAGGCTATTATTGATGCCGTGCTCGAAACCGGCACCTGCCAGCAGGACGAGAATCTGCCTGACAAGATCAAAGATGTGTTCGCAGTCTCCTCCGACATCAATGCCAAGGAACATGTTCGCATGCAGGCGGCCATGCAGGCCTTTGTGGATAACAGCCTTAGCAAGACCATCAACTTCCCCAGCACAGCCACCCCTGACGATGTCGCTAAAGCCTATCTCCTGGCCTGGGAATTGGGCTGTAAAGGGATCACCGTCTACGTGACCGGCTCCAGAGACCAGGTGGTGCTTGAAACCAAGAAGACCGCGAAAAAGAAATATGAGATGATTGAGGTTGAGGACCTGGATCTAGAACAATCCGCCCTCGCTGAAGTCACCGAACAGCTCCCATTCTGGCGCGAGACCAAGAAACCCCGGCCCCGCTTCCTGAAGGGATACACCTATTCCATCGAGACACCGTTGGGCAAGACCTTTGTAACCGTCAACGAAAACGGTGGCAGCCAACCCTTCGAGGTCTTTGTGAATACCGCCAAGGCCGGGTCGGAAACCGCAGCGCACTCCGAGGCAATTGGCCGCCTGATCTCCTACCTGCTGCGGATCTCGTCACCGGTCGAACCCCGCAAACGCCTCAAGACCATCATGGATCAGCTGGGCGGCATCGGCGGCGGCCGGTCGTTGGGCTTCGGAGCCAACCGGGTCCGCTCCCTGCCGGATGGGATTGCCAAAGCCCTGGATGAATACCTCTATATCCGCCACTGGGAAAATGAGGTTGATATCGAGGAGGACGACCTCAAAGATGCGCCGACTTTGCCAATGAACGGCCTCGACTCCCCCGAACAGGGCAACCGCATCATCGGGGAGCTTTGCCCCGAATGCGGCATGGCGACCCTGGTCAATGAAGAGGGCTGCCGCAAGTGCTACACCTGCGGCTACAGCGAGTGCTAAAAACATCAAACGGGCGAGATACCTTGCCCGTTTTTTGATTCCGAAAAAATTAGGATTACAATTAATTCAAACCTAAAAATAAAAGGACCAATACTTCTCGGAGGAAGCAATGTCAAACAACTGGACCCAAGGCACCGTTAAAGTTGATGATGGAATTGAACTCTTCTATACCCGAACCGGCAAGGGTGAGAAACCTGCCATCGTGCTGGCTCATGGCATCACAGATAATGGGCTTTGCTGGAGCGAACTGGCGGGTGATCTGGAAGCTGATTATGACCTGATCATGTTTGATGCCTACGGCCACGGAAAATCCTCCCGCATTGACCCGAAGAAGCGGTTTGATATGGTGGAGGACCTGCACGACCTGATCCAGGCTCTCGACCTGAAAAAGCCCTGCATGATCGGTCACTCGATGGGCGCAGCCACGGCTGCCGGCTTTGCGGCCCGCTATCCCGGCTGGCTCAGCTGTCTTGTGCTGGAAGATCCACCTTGGTCCGATGCAGACGTAACGGATAAACAGGTCAAAGAAGGGCTGGAAAATTGGAAAAAGGGCAACCTTGCCGCCAAAAAGAACACAGCCAAAGAATTGATCAAAGCCCAACAAAAACATTCCCCCAATTGGGAAGAAGCCATCCTCGAACCCTGGGCGGAATCCAAACTTGAGCTTGATCCTGCCGTCTTCGACCAGTACCCCCTCGAGCGAAAAGAGTGGCGAGAGATCGCCAAAGCGATTGAAGTCCCCACCCTGTTGATCACCGGCGATAATGCCCTCGGTGCAATCGTAACGCCCAAGCTGGGCGTGGAGGCTATTGAAATCATGGGCTTCTGTGAATTTGGGCATATCAGCGGCGCAGGCCACTGTGTCCGCTATGAAGAATATCAGCCCTATCTGACCATGATCAAGCTGTTCCTGAAACGAAACCTTCCGGTATAAAAATAACGCGGAGAACAGAATGCTTCACCCTTTCTCTGGGTGAACTCACATTTACAGATTGGAACTCTTAATGTCTAAACGACTGATCTTACTAGCTGGAAATATTGGTGCCGGAAAGACATCCCTCACAGAGCGGATCGGGGAACGCCTCGGATGGGTCACGGCCTATGAATCCGTTGTGGATAACCCCTACCTGCCGGATTTCTATGAAAACATGCTGGATTGGTCCTTCCATTTGCAGGTCTATTTCCTCGGCCACCGTGCAGACCAGCACATCCATCTGGCCGAGATCCCCGAATCAGCCATCCTCGACCGCAGCATCTACGAAGACGCCCATATCTTCGCCCGCGCCCTGCACCATATGGGCAACCTGAATGACCGGGATTATGAATCTTATCTCCGATTGTATCGCCTGATTATGGCCCACCTGCCCAAACCCGATCTGCTGATCCACCTTGAGGCACCGATTCCTGTCCTGATGGAACGGATTCGCAGGCGCGCCCGCAATATCGAAACCGGGATCAGCGAGGACTATCTCGCCCTCCTGGCCCAATTTTATGAAGAGTGGATCAGGGATTTCGACCTCTGCCCGGTGCTCACAATTCGCAGTGACGATCTGGACTTTGTACACAAAACCCAGCACCTTGATATCGTCGTCCAGCGGATTAACGACCGGTTGGCCGGCAGGGAAGAGATGGTATTCTAACTACCACCAACCTGACCAATCCATATCAAAGATATTCCGGGCAATTCAATGCCCGGTTTCACAAATCCCTGCTGACTGACTGGGCTGATCCTGTCCACTTGGCGGGTTTCACCTCCCTCCAGCCGCCTATAATTGAATCACTCCTCAGGTTTTTTCCCTGCAACTTTTATCAATAAACCCCGTATATCCTAGTAGAGGAGCGACAAGGAGACTTTGTGGAAGAACAAGAAGCCCTTTGGATCACCAAAGCGCTCGAAGGAGACGATTTAGCTTTCGGCCATCTGGTTGAGCAATACCAGCGGCCGGTCTTCAGTCTATGCTATCGCATGCTGGGGAACAGCAAGGAAGCTGAAGATGCTGCCCAGGAGAGCTTCCTTCGAGCCTACCGTCATATAAAACGATATGACCCCAACCGTTCTTTCGCAACCTGGCTGCTATCAATTGCATCCCATTACTGTATTGACCAAATGCGAAAGCGCAGATTGGACACCGTCTCCACCGATGCCCTCCCAGCAGAGATCATTGCCGATCACAATGCACCCAATCCGGAACATGAGTTCCGGTCCCGCGAAAAGGAAGCAATGATCCAGAACCTATTACATCAACTCAAACCGACCGACCGTGCGGCCCTCGTCCTGCGATACTGGCATCAATACTCCGAAGTTGAGATCGCAGAAAGCCTAAATCTGAGTGTCAGTGCGGTCAAAAGCAGGCTTTTCCGGGCACGTCAGGCCCTTGCAAAGGGGCTAACAGCCGCAGAAAATACTTTAACGGTGAGTGAAAGGAGACCTGATGAGTCACCAGCCCTTTGAAACCTGGTTATTGTCAGACGAAAATTTAGATGAGGAACAGGAAAAAGCCCTGCAAGCCCATCTGGAAGGCTGCCAGCAATGTCAGCAACTCTCCCAGTCATGGACCCAGGTGCAAAGCCTGATTTCTACCAGCAGCATGCCCGAACCCGCTCCAGGGTTCAGCCTGCGCTGGCAGCAGCGGCTTGCTGTTGGGCGACAGCATCAACAACAGCGGAAAATGTGGTTCCTGACGCTGGGCCTTTTTGCCCTGGCATCACTCATCTTCCTCGGCCTGGCTATCGTCAATGTTTTCAGCACATCCTTTGGCTATGAAATCAGCCAGATCTTTGCCAGCTTTGCCCTTACTATCGCAAGAGTCAGCCACTTCTGGGAGCTGATCCAATCCGTAGTCCAGTCCTTCCCCCTAATCCTTCCCTTATTGGTATTTCTGGGTCTGGGCGGTTTCTCAACCTCTGTAGCCCTTATTGTCACCTGGTTCAGTTCACTGATCCGTTTCTATCAACCCGCAAAAGAAGGAGTTTTCAACCAATGAAAAACAGCCCTAAGATCCTTCATATTCTTGCATTGGTGATTGTTTTTGCCTTAATAATCCCTGCGCCCACTGTCCAGGCCGCACCCATCGAGGATGGCCGGACGATCTTTGGAGAAAGTTACACCCTTGAAAACGGCGAGATAATCGATGGTGATCTGAATGTCCTCGGCGGTGTCGTGAATATCATGGAAGAGGCAATCGTCACAGGCAACCTACTCGTGGTCGGCGGCGTTGTAACGGTGGATGGAACGATCCAGGGTAACCTGACTGCGGTGGGCGGAACGGTAACCCTGACCGAAAACGCTTATATTCAGGGAGACCTGGTCTCACCCGGCAGTTACGTCAATATTTCAGACAGTGCAACAATCCTGGGTGACACAATCCAGGATTGGACACTTCCGGATACAAACATTGAAATCCCGGAAGTCAACCCACCTCAGGTGGTTCAGTCTCCTTCTTATGGGATCATGTCCACCTTAACCAGCATTGCCCGCGAGCTCGGACAGCTCCTGGCAATGGCGGCACTGGGCGCACTGCTCATGCTAATTCTACCCAAATCCACCGATGTGATGACCCAGGCGCTCATTGCGAGGCCCTGGACGATGTTGGCCTTTGGCGCACTGACTGCCCTTGTCCTGGCAATTGGCGGCGTTGTCCTCTCGCTGACCATCTGCCTGATCCCTGTGGTGATTCTTTGCGGCGTAGCCTTCGCGATAGCCCTGCTGGTCGGATGGCTGGCGCTGGGCTATGAACTGGGAAAGCGGATGGCTTCCAGCATTTTCAAAACATCCTGGCACCCTGTCTTAACGGCAGTCCTGGGAAACCTGGTGCTCTACCTTCTGGCCAGAGGATTGTGGATGATCCCCTGCCTGGGCTGGACTTTGGTGGTCCTGGCAGCGCTCTTTGGCCTGGGGACAGCTGTGGTGACCCTTCTCGGCACCAACCCCTATCCTCGGACAGACCAACCCGCCAGCGTTGAACAGGAAGTCCTCACCTTCGACAAGCCCACTGAGACCGACGCCGATCAGGATCAGGATGAAGCTTAATAATATCAATTGAAGGGTGACTACCTCAAACTGGCATGAAGATTGCTGCGTTTGACGTGAAGGAGAAAATGATGAAAAAACCACTTATTGCAGTCATAATCGCTCTGGCGCTGTCCAGCTTTGCCTGCTCAATCAGCAATATTGAAATGAAAACGGTTGAAACTCGGACAGTTTCCATTGATGAAGCCCTGCCTACGAATATGGAAGAGACCGAACTGGTCTTCAATATGACCGGAGGAACGTTCAATATCACCCCCGGCTCAGGCAAACTGGTCACCGGAGCCATTAATTACAATGTCGAGGATTGGGAACCTCAAATCACCCGGAGCAATAACTATTTCGAGGTCAAACAGGTCAACCCCTACAAGATTTCAGGCATCCCCACCAACGACGTTGTCAATGAATGGAATTTCGCCCTGAGTGCCTTCCTGCCAATGAGCCTCTCAATTGAAGGCGGTGCCAGTGAAAATGATTTCAACCTGACCGGATTGCAGCTTTCCAGCCTCAAGATCATCCAGGGTGCCAGCAAGACGGATTTGCATTTCGATGCACCAAACCCGGCCACCATGGATGAATTCAGCTTCACAACTGGAGCCTCATCTGCCTATCTTTCTGGCCTGGGATATGCCAATTTCAACACAATGTCCTTCTCAGCCGGCGCTGGTGATTATGCCCTAGATTTCACAGGCGCATTATCCCATGATGCCACGGTCAACATCAAAGCTACCATCAGCAATATCACCATCACCATTCCTGCCGGGATGAAAGCCGTGATCAATAACGGCGGTACCGTCAGCAACATCAACACCGAAGGCACCTGGCTGCTCTCTGACGACACCTACACCACCCTGGAAGAAGGTCCAACGCTGACCATTAACCTCGATATGGCCGTTGGGAATGTGACCCTGATCCAACTGGATTCTTAAGGACAAAACTCGCAACAACTGATTTACATATTATTGACAAATGATTAAAGCTATGGTTTAATATATTTACTCACTGGCCGGGTGCCCCCCTCACCCGGTCAGTGAGCTTTTTAATGGGTTGAATCCACCCGGGAGCTATTGCGTTGAGATTATTTCCTGATAGAATTAATGGAAAACCACTTATTGACGAAAGGGGAAATTAATGGCAGAAATTATTAATCTTGCAATACTGGAAGATCACCAGGCAACCATTGATGGATATATCCACCGTCTTTCCGATTGCCCCAATATAAAAATAACAGGCACCTGCCTTTTCAGCCAATGTTTGGAATCCCTGTTACAGGAGCAGCAGATTGATATGCTAATTCTGGATATCAATGTGCCCATCAGTAAGGAAAACCGTAATATTCAACCGATTCACAAGCTTCTATCGGAGCTGAAATCCTCATATCCGAATCTGTTGATTCTGGTAATATCCATGCATTCCCAGCGAGCCATGATCAAGAGCATCCTCGAAGCCGGGGCCAGCGGTTATATCCTGAAAGATGATTATGACAGCATCCGTAATTTGGGTAAGATCATTGAAACCCTTGCCGAGGGCGGCAGTTACATGAGTAATCGCGTGCGGGATATTTTCTTCAACGGCCATGCCGCCGACACCAACCTCACCCCGCGGGAACTGGAAGTCCTTTCGGTCTGTGCAGCCTACCCCGATGAAAGTACCGCTGTCCTGGCCGAACGGCTTGATATCGCCAACCCAACCGTCAGAAATTTTCTGCATAAAATTTATCTGAAATTACAGGTGCATGGCCGCGCTGCAGCCATTCTTAAAGCTCAGGAAATAGGATTGATCCCCAGCGTAACCCCCACTCAGGAATCTCCGACTAACTAGTCCTGATATAAGCCCTTCTCACGAATATAACGATATACCCGCGGTGTAAGATAATACCGGTATGCCCGGTCATCCATCACTCTGTGCCTGATCTGGTTAGCGGCAATTTCCAACAGGGGCGCAGTCACAAAGTTCAGCTTATCTGAAAGCATCGGCAGCTCATCCAAAAGCCCGGTGATATCAATTTCATCCCCCGGCCGGCGCATCACACCGATCCCATCCAGCATTGATAGAAATGCTTCCGGCCTATACCAATGCGGCAGATCCATCAGCGAATCGCCCCCCATCAGATAAACCAAAGCATCATCCGGATACTGCTGTCGCAGCAGCCCAACTGTATCCACCGCATAATGCGGACCGGGCCGGTCAATATCCACATGCGAAAGCAGAAAACCGGGATCATCGGCAGTGGCCAATTCCACCATTGCCAACCGATGTTCCAGTGAGGCAATCTCACTCCCCTGCTTATGGGGTGGATCTGGCGTCAGTACCCAGATAGTCTGGTCCAAATTCAACTGGTCCCTGGCTTCTGCTGCCAGGATCAGGTGCCCGATATGAGGTGGATCAAATGTACCGCCAAAAATGCCCAGGCGTCTCGGGGCCATGCTCAATCCTGCCATTCCAGGGTGTAATCACCAATCATCACCGTGTCCCCCTCTTCGATACCAGCCTCACGCAGTGCTTCCTCCACGCCGATGTTCTCCATCAGGCGTTGGAAACGCCTCACCGATTCACGGTGCTCCCAATAGGTCATCGCTGCGGATCGTTCAATCGCCTCCCCGCTCACAACCCACCCTTCCTCAGTCTGCTTAATCATGAAAGCACGCGGGTCTTCCGAGGCACGGTAGACCGGCATAACCTCAACCGCTTCGGGTTCGGGAGCATCTTCCAGCATGGCATGCGCTTTCCACATCAAGGCATCCACGTTCTCATGCGTTACTGTGGAAATTGGCATGATTTCATAACCGAGGTCCTCAATCGCCTGCCTGATATCCGGCCAGCGCTCCTGAACGGAGGGTAAATCCATCTTATTAAAAGCCACGATCTGGGGTTTTTCGGCGATCTTCTCATCAAAAAGCGCCATCTCACTGTTAATCTGCGAAAAGTCGGAGATCGGATCCTCTGAGAGGCCGTCCAGCACATGGATCAGCACCCGGGTCCGCTGAACATGGCGCAGGAATGCAAAACCAAGCCCCACGCCCTGATGCGCACCCTCAATCAAACCAGGGATATCTGCCAGCACCATCACAACATTATGGGCCAACCGGACTACACCAAGATTCGGTGAAAGGGTTGTAAAGGGGTAGTTAGCGATCTTTGGCTTGGCGTTGGAAACTACCGCCAACAAGCTGGACTTGCCTGCATTAGGCACGCCCACGATGCCAAGGTCAGCAATCATTTTTAATTCCAGGCGCAGGGTTTTTTCCTCGCAGGGTTCCCCTTTTTCAGCCATCCGGGGAGCCTGATTGCGGCTGGTAGCATAATGCTGGTTGCCTTTCCCGCCCCGGCCACCTTTGGCAACCACCAAATGTTGGAAATTATCCACCAGATCGCCCATTAGGTCACCGGATTGGGCATCATAGACCAGCGTTCCCGGCGGCACACTAATGATCAGGTCTTTTGCCGATTTGCCGCTCATATTGTTCGGCCCGCCAGGCTTACCGCTGTCCGCAATATAACGTGAGCGGTGACTGAAATCGAATAGGGTGTTGATCTTGGGATTGACCTCAAGGATCACATTGCCACCCCGTCCGCCGTCTCCACCGTCCGGGCCGCCGCGCGGGATATATTTTTCCTTATGGAAATGGACCATCCCATCGCCACCACGACCGGACTGCACATAAATTTCTGCTTCATCAAAGAACATGGGTTGTTTTCACTCTTCGTTTATAATTCTGTAATTTTATAACCACAAACTTTAATCTTACCGCATTAAAATCAAAACGGGGCCGCTGGATTACGACCCCGTTATTTCATCTGAAAAGGCTTGCTTATTTGCCAAATTTCTTAGACAGGATTCCTTCAAGAGTCGGTTCACCGATCTCCTGCAGTTCATAACGAACTCGCTGGAGCGGCTTGTTGATCTTGATGATCCGGGTCAGGTCAATCGGCGTACCGCTGATGACCAGGTCCACATCGGCCTTATTTATGGTCTCTTCCAGGTCCTTCATCATCTGCTCGCCATAGCCCATTGCCGGTAGGATTTGCCCTGTCTCAGGATATTTTTCATAGGTGTCTTTGATCGAGGCAACTGCATAAGGGCGGGGATCCACGATCTCGCCAGCGCCAAAGCGACGGGCGGCCACATAACCAGCGCCATAGGCCATGCCACCATGGGTCAGCGTGGGGCCATCTTCCACAACCAGAACACGTTTACCGCGGATGGCTTCAGGGTCATCCACGAATAAGGGGCTGGCTCCTTCAATGACCAATGCGTTGGGGTTGAGGGCATAGAGGTTATCGCGGACGGTGATCACATCTTCAGGATTGGCAGTATCGACCTTATTGATCACAAAGACATCCGCCAGCCGGACATTGGTCTCGCCAGGATAGTAGCGCACTTCATGGCCGGGCCGGTGGGGGTCGGCCACCACAATCAGCAGGTCGGAAACATAGAAGGAGAAGTCGTTATTGCCGCCATCCCAAAGGACAATATCCACTTCTTTCTCAGCTTTACGCAGGATCGCTTCATAATCCACGCCGGCATAGACAATCACGCCGTTATCAAGGTGAGGCTCATATTCCTCGCGTTCTTCGATCGTGCATTCATGCTTATCCAGGTCGCTGTAGTCGGCGAAGCGCTGTACTTTCTGTTTCACCAGGTCACCATAGGGCATGGGATGCCGGATGGCAGCCACTTTATAACCCATATCGCGCAGGATCAGGGAGACCCGGCGGGTGGTCTGGCTCTTGCCGGAACCGGTCCGCACTGCGCAAACGGCCACCACAGGTTTGGTGGATTTGATCTGGGTCTTCTCGGTCCCCATCAGGCGGAAATCAGCGCCTGCGGCATTCACCAGGGCGGCTTTATGCATCACATATTCCCCGGGGACATCGCTATACGCGAAAACGACCTGGTCAATATCGTTTTCCTTGATGAGCTTGACCAGCTCGGATTCGGGATAGATCGGGATGCCAGCCGGATAAAGTTCGCCGGCTAATTCCGCAGGATATTTTCGACCCTCAATATTGGGGATCTGGGTAGCTGTGAAAGCGACGACCTCATAATCTTTATTGTCACGGTAGAAGGTGTTGAAATTATGAAAATCTCGCCCCGCAGCACCCATGATGATAGTTCGAATTCGTGCCATTGAAGTGTGTACTCCTTGTCTAATAGTAGTTTTGGTTAACAAAAATGGGCATCCTTACATCATGTTGGGAGCTTCGATGCCCAATAAATTTAAACTCGTTGCGATCACCTGTTTGGCCGCTGCCACCAGCCGGAGCCGGTAAGCCCGGACCTCCGGTGCGGCATTCAGCACCTGGCAGGTGTTGTAAAAATCGTTGAACGCCTTGGCCAGATCAAAGGCCAGGTTGGCGATCACCAGAGGACGCAGATCCTCCGCTGCCCTTTGGACCTCCACTGGAAGGCGGGTCATCAATTCTATCAGGTCTACCTCGGTTTTTTCAAGGTCTGCTGGGAAAGCTGCTGGTTCGGGTGTCTCAGTGCCTGCTTTGCGCAGGATGCTGCCCGCCCGGACATGCGCATACTGGATGTATGGCGCAGCCTGGCCGTTGAAGTCCAGTGCGGCATCCCAATCGAAGGTAACCACCTTGGTGTTGTCCCTGGAGAGCATGGTGTATTTGAGTGCGCCCAGGGCGACAGCCAAAGCTATCGATTCCTTGGCTTCCTCAGATAGCTCAGGGTTCTTCCCCTCGACAATCTGTTTCGTCCGGCTGGTCGCTTCAGCCACCAGATCATCAAACAGCACAACCGTCCCCTCTCGGGAGGCCATAGTGACATTTCCGGGCAGATTCACCAATTCATAAGCGAGGTGATAGAGCTTATCCGACCAATCATAGCCCAAAAGCTCGAGGGTCTTGAAAACTTGTTTGAGATAGAGCGACTGGCGTACGTCAATCACATAGATTGAACGGTCCAGGCCATATTCTTTGAATTTTTGAATGGCCAGGGGCAGGTCTTTGGTGGCATAAAGCGAGGAGCCATCCGAACGGAGGATCACCAGCACCCGATATTCATCCTGAGTGCCCAGAGCTGCGTCCAGATCAATGAAGACCGGCTCATCAGGGCGGCCGTCCGTTGCCAGCCCATCAACAATCAACTGCTCCACCAATTCCGAACCAGAATCCTCCACTTCGCTCTCGAAGTAGATCCGGTCGAAATGTTCGCCCAGCAGGTCATAGATCTGTTCAAAGCCTTCCAATGACCACTGCCGGGTTTTCTTCCAGAGTTCAACCACCTCAGGATCACGGGCATTCCAGCGGGCATAGAGCGCCCGGACTTCAGCCTCGTTCTCAGGCTCCTGGAAGAGACGATCCGCTTCAGCATAGATTTCATTCATCCAGTGAGTCTTATCCTCACCGGGCTGTTCGTCCTTGTGGTTCTTGAGATAATTCCACATCCACTTGACCACATGCAACCCGATATCGCCGAGGTAATTCGCACGAATTACCTCACACCCGGCAAATTCCAAGATCCGGCAGACACTGCCGCCCAGAATCACGTTGCGTAAATGGCCGACATGGAAGGATTTGTGCGTATTGGGCTGGGAATATTCCACCATGACCGTCTGGTGCTTATCCGCACCGCGGCCATAATCGCCATCTTCCACCAGGACGGTATCCACCACCCGACGGGCATATTCCGCGGTGGAGAAATAGAGGTTGAGGTAACCCTTTACGGCTTCAATGTGAGAAAGTCCCAGTTGTTCCGGATCCAAAGCAGCCTGCAGGCCTTCCGCCAATTCCCCCGCTCGCTGCGGGACATTGATCTTCTTCCCCGCTCGGGCTTCTGCCGCCGCAATCGGAAATAATGGCATTGCCAATCCCCATTCACCGCTGAAAGGGATCTGACGAAACTCAATTTTGGGATCTTCAATCCCCTGCTGGGCTAGATAAGTCCTGATTTTCTCTTCAATCCGTGCTTTTTCTTGATCAAACATGCTTTCTCTTCTTCAAATTAGATCTGAACAGACCGTATTATAACATCGCCTATGCCACCGGTCAGCCCCCTTTCGGGCTTTCACCGGCTGATGCCAATGACCTGTGCGTTCGCCGCCACCATCGTGAGGGTCAGGTCTCCGGAATTCATTTTCCAGAGCGTGCTGTCCCTGTCCACAAGCCAGATTGTCTCCAGTGCTTGCCAGGCAACCGCACTGAGCAGGTTTGGGTCATCCACAACCAAATAGGAGAGTTCTAATGTGGTCGGGTCAATCCTGATCACACTATAGGCATCGCCTTCCACAAACATCCCCTGCCCCACGGTAACCAACATGGCGCTATCATCCGGTGCCCAGACCATCTGCCAAACTTGCTTATATTTATCCGGCAGCGTGACAGTTTGGTTCGTTGCATTTTCCAGATCCCGGATCATAATTGCCGCGGGGTCACCGGGGATCGCCTGCGCGGCATAGGTCTCGTTAGGAGAAACCGAAACAGACACCAGCCGTGAGGCCTCTGGGAAAATCTGTTCACTGGCGTTCAGATCAAGATAAACCTTGTACAGGTCCAACCCGCCATAACCTTCAATCCCCTCAACCACGTTCGTATAATACAGGATTTCGCCATCGGCGGACCATTTGATCGGCGTGGGACGCAAGGGCTGGTCCAATGTTTTATCCAGAAGGATCCGCTCTTCGGTCCCATCCACATTGAACACCTTCAATTGCACATGGCTGCCGCTTGGGTCATAACCCATGATCGCGCCCTGGGCAACCTGCAAGCCATCAGGCGAAGGCAAAATCAGCCCTTCAAAATATCCGCCATCCGGGTTGAGGAAAAGCAATTCCTGCAGCACGTTATCATAACCCACACGGTGAGCATTTAAATAGCCGTAATCAATATAGAAAATGCCATTTGCTGAAACGCCGCCCTTACCGCCAATGCCAAACTCAGGAGCAGAGAGCCGGTTGATCTCAGCGCCGGTGACCGGATCCAACACCACCAACTCATCTCCGGAGCCATAAACCACCGGCAGAGGCTGTTCGGGCGTTTCCGTCGCAGCGACAGTTTCCGCAACAACTTCTGTCTCCTCTTCTGTGGCGATCTCCTCAGTGGTGTGCGCTACGGATGTTTCCTCTTCCGTGGGTGTTTCAGTCGCCTGGGTTGGCAGACTGCATGCCAACAACGCCAGGACCAGAAATAGACCAGCCAACCAGGCTTTGTTTTTCATTGCATTCTCCTTTTCCAAAAGCGCAAAGCGGGAGCGAATTCGCTCCCGCTGCTTATTTTACTTCAATACTGTAAAGTAGTCTTGCGACGTTAAAGTCTGCCGACTTACTCCATGCTATTGAGCTGCTTCATCAGGCGGCTCTTGCGGCGTGCTGCGTTATTCTTGTGGATTACGCCTTTAGCAGCGGCTTTGTCCAGGGCCTTGAGTGCGGCCATCGCCTTGCTGCGGGCATCTTCCGGTTCGCCGGTCTCGATTGCAACAATTGTGTTGCGGACGGCTTTGCGAGCGGTGCCACGGTAAACACGATTCTGAATACGTCGCTTCTCATTTTGACGATTGCGCTTGATTTGCGATTTAATATTTGCCAAGGGTCTTCCTCCAATAACTTACTGGATCTTTTCTTCTATAATCACGAAAGAATATTTTACCTGACCCGCTTCAATTTGTCCAGTCAGTTCACCTATTAACCTTTCTGATTAGCAAGCTGGAACTGTTCCATATAGGTCTTGATCTCCGGCACCGCAACCAGGCGGTCATAGAAGAAATTATTGACCACATTGATCAACTCCTCACGGGCAGCTTCAGCCTGAGCGCTTAGTTCTTCATAGTTATCCTGGTTCTTGATCGCGTCCCTGAAACGGAGGATCCGTGAAACAATCTCGGCCTCCCGGGAATCTTCCATCACCCGGATCACCTCCAGCATCAGGTCCTCTGCCTGCTGGAGTAATTGTTCCTGTTTAAAAGCGGCTTTGACCTGCACAGCATCATCCACTGTGCGGATCAGCGACCAAACCTGATAAAGCATTGAGGTCGGTTCATCAAACAGCTCCCGCAGGAACACGGCTTCTTCATAACGTCCCGTCAGACGGAAGATGTTGTACATCCGTTTGGCGGCCTTGCCGTAATTGATGTGTTTGGTCACATACTTTCGGACCTCCCCTTCCAACGCCGTCACGTAATCATCAAGGGCGTCCGCGCTGACATGCTGGGCAAGTTTGGAAAAGATCGGCACGGATTCGGCCTGCAAATAAACTTCCTGGAAATAGGGGTCCAGATAGCCGTCCAGCGGTGTGATCGCGCCATCCGGCGCTTCCCAGGTCACATCGAGCATATTGCTGGCATTCGCCAGTGACCCCCGAATTGGGTCAGCTACCACCCAGTCCAGCTTGCACCAGCCCGGGTTCTGGGCGGCATCCTCCCAGATGATCTCGAAAGGCTTGCCATCTTCGGTGAAGCCAACTTTTTTGCCAGCCTCAATCTCATCCGGCCGCCATGAGATCGGCGATCCGGCTGCGAACGTGGCTTTCCCCTGCACAAAGGGTGCGGGATAGGAGCCCAGCTTGACCTCAATCAACTGGTAAGTTGGTCCCTGCCGAAAATCCAGAGCCTTCTGCTGCATAATATCCGCCAAAATCTGGCAGGCTTCCTCTTTTGTTGGCGCAATGATATTGACCCGTTCAAAGTAATCACAATCGCCAGGATAGCGCTGGATTTTCGACTGCGCTGAAGACCCGGAAAGGGCCAAGGCGGTTTCTACCTTGCCGGGGATATCCAGAAATTCCACCAACCCGCCAATCGTGCGGAAGTATCCCAGCCTTTCCGAGCTGAAATCCAGCATGGCGATATTTTGTCCGAAAACGCCGGTGCGTTCATCAAACACAATTTCATGACCGGAACCAGCCTTTTGGATCGCATCCAGCCAGGCAATGGCCTCAGCCTCGTCCAGTTCAACATTCATCCGCTTGGCGGATTCCATCACTTCCTGTAATTGTTTAAGAGAATAAGAGTCTGCCATCCGAAAGTCCTCCTGGTGCCTATTTTTCATTCAGGATACATTAATCTGACTAATCAAGTCAAGATATTGGTTCCAGGCGATAAACGCTTTCTTGTAGAAATTAACCATTCTGTGATAATCATCGTATAATACTCATCCGTTATAATGGAATCAGGTTGGCCGGATGGACGCGTGATTTCGGTCGCGAGGAAAGTCCGCACACCACAGGGTAGCACGCCGGATAACGTCCGGAAACGTGTAAACGTTTGGAACAGGGCCACAGAAAACAGACCGCTCCCTTCGGGGAGTAAGGGTGAAAAGGCGGTGTAAGAGACCACCGGCAGGCGCCGTAATGCGTCTGGCCAGGCAACCCCCGTGCGGTGCAAGGTCAAGCAGGAGAGAAGCCTTCGGGCGGGAAGCACCCGTTTCCCAACCATCTCCGGGTAGACTGCTGGAGCTTTGGGGCAACCCTCAGCCTAGATAGATGTCCATCCAGGCGGGATTCCCGCTGGACAGAATGCGGCTTATAGGCCAACCTGATTATCATTTCAAATAAGGGAGAGGGTTATATGACGGAGAATAACTATCAAAGGGTGGGCGCAAAAAGCAATGCACACGCTGGACGAGAGTTTGAAAATAAGATTCAAGAGTATTTTTACAAAAAAGGAATTAAGCTTAGAAATAGAATGTTTATTGACATTGGGGTTAGCAAGATCAAGAAACCGCATGAGTTTGACTTGGGGAGCGATGCTTCAAAGATAATCGTCGAATGTAAATCCCATACTTGGACAGCATCTGATAAGGTCCCCAGTGCAAAGATGACAACCTGGGACCAGGCGATGTATTACTTTGCGATTTCGCCAAAGGGATACCGAAAAGTTTTCATGGTGCTGCGTGATTATTCAAAAAGTAGAAAAGTGACTCTCTGCGAATATTACATCCGAATTAAACCTCACTTAATTCCTGATGATGTCGAAATATGGGAATATGACGAAGAAAAACAAACAGCTCGTAAAATGAAATAATACAGATCGTAGGTCACTTGCTGCGCAGCGCACGTGATAAAACAAGGAATTACCCCATCCCGCC
>Ga0209121_10000851_pt1 | contig 32699 bp, 30 predicted proteins | sample Cruoilmetagenom3_FD_187292 | JGI IMG/M metagenome (GOLD analysis project Ga0209121, IMG submission 187292) | Oil polluted marine microbial communities from Coal Oil Point, Santa Barbara, California, USA - Sample 3 (SPAdes) (version 2) | ecosystem: Environmental > Aquatic > Marine > Oil seeps ... | reverse complement strand
TTTGGTCATCGGGGTCGATAGCGGCCCCATGCACCTGGCCGTAGCCCAGGGCGTCCCCACGATACACCTCTACGGCCCCGTCGATCACCGCACCTTCGGTCCTTGGGGGAACCTGAGACGCCACCGAGTGGTCATCTCTGATCTGAGTTGCATCCCCTGTAACCGCCTGGACTACACCCCAGAAGAACTAGAGGGCCACCCCTGTGTGCGCCTCATAACTGAAGAGCAGGTCCTAGAAGAGGCATACCGCCTCTTGGAGATGGTGAAGATCCTGTGATATAATCTTTAATCGATGGGATGCGAAGTTAAGTCGAAGGCTCTAACCCCTGAACAACTAGAGGAAGATGCCCACTGGTGGTTCGCCAGCCGCACCAGGGCTCTCTTCGCCCTGCTGGACCGAACCCTTCCTCGCCGTGACCTTGAAATCTTGGATGTGGGATGCGGAGCGGGGAACATGATCCACCACCTGGGCCGGTATGGGCGGGTTTTAGGCATCGATAATAACCCCAAACCCCTGAAGGTCGCCCACCAGAGGGGGTATGAGGCTAGACTCGCCTCTGCCGAGGAGATGCCCTTCCCGGACCAGAATTTCGATCTGGTAGCGACCTTGGATGTGATCGAGCATTGTGAGGACGACCTTTTGGTCCTTCGCCAATGTCACCGTGTTTGCGCTCCCGGGGGGTTCTTGGTGACTACCGTCCCCGCTTTCGGCTGGCTCTGGAGCGCCAACGACGAGATCAATAAACACCACCGCCGCTATACCAAGAGTGAACTTCATGAGAAACTAGAGAGCGTGGGCTTCACCCCCCGGCGCACCACCTATAACAATTTCTTCGTCTTTCCCTTGGCTCTCCTCCGCCTCCTCTGGGAGCGGCTGTCGGGGAGGAAGCCCCAAATCAAAGCGCCGGATACCGATGAGGAAGCCTATCAGGTAGAGATGGAGCCCGCTCCTCCTCTTCTGAACACCTTTCTTAGCGGTGTGGGCTGGCTGGAGGCGGCACTCCTCCGTTTCTTAAACCTCCCCTTCGGCACCTCTATTATCTGTCTTGCCCAAAAAGCAAATGGCCTAGATTCTTCGAAGGGTTCTAATTATGGATAGGTTTATTATCAAAGGTGGATACCCGCTACAAGGGAGAGTAACCCCTGGTGGTAACAAAAACGCAGCCTTGCCCATCCTGGCCGCCACCCTCCTCACCGATCAAGAGGTGGTCATCCGTAACCTCCCCCAGATCAAGGACGTGGAAACGATGCTGGAGATCCTGGCCCACCTGGGGGTGGAGATTCATAGATTGGGCGACAGAGAGTTGACCCTTCGCGCCCGTAATGTGAGGAGCAGGGAGATCGATCCCCAACTAACGCGGAGGATCCGGGCCTCTATCCTCCTATCGGGCCCTCTTCTAGCCCGTTGTGGAGGCGTCAGTTTGCCCCCACCCGGCGGCGATGTCATCGGGAGAAGAAGGTTAGACACCCACCTCATGGCTCTCAGATCCCTGGGCGCTCAGATCGAGGTGGGCTCCCATTATGAGATGAAGACCACTGGACTTGTAGGGCGGGAGATATTTTTGGATGAGGCCAGCGTCACGGGGACGGAGAACGCCCTCATGGCCGCCTGTCTGGCCCAGGGGACCACGGTCATCCGCAACGCCGCTTCTGAGCCCCATGTCCAAGACTTAGCCCGCTTCCTTAACCGGCTAGGGGGCAAGATCTCAGGACTGGGGTCCAATACTTTGGTCGTAGAAGGGGTAGATGGATTGCACGGTGGCGAGTACGAGATCGAGCCCGATCATATAGAGGTGGGAAGTTTCATCGCCTGCGCCGCCGTCACCGGAGGGGAACTCCTCATTAAGAACGGTCAACCCGACCATCTGAAGATGATACTCCTCGTCTTCCGAAGGTTGGGCATCGAGGTAGAGGTTAGGGGTAACGACCTCTTCGTGCCCCACCACACTTCCCTTAAGGTGGTAGCCGACGCTCATGGGGCCATCCCTAAGATAGACGATGCCCCCTGGCCAGGCTTCCCCGCTGACTTGATGAGCGTGGCCATTGTGGTGGCCACCCAGGCGGAGGGAACGGTTCTTTTCTTCGAGAAACTCTATGAGAGCAGGATGTTCTTCGTGGACAAACTGATCGCTATGGGAGCCCGCCTCATACTTTGTGACCCTCACCGGGTAGTGGTAGTGGGGCCGGCTAGGCTTCACGGCGAGGTTATGGAGAGCCCTGACATCAGGGCAGGGATGGCCCTGGTGGTGGCCAGCCTTTGCGCCGAAGGGCAAAGCGTCATCAAGAATATCGGCCAGATAGACCGGGGATACGAAAGGATAGACGAAAAACTCAGGGCCTTAGGAGCGAGGATAGAGAGGGTCAAGGATTAATAGGGACAAGACTCGACTGTACACCGAAGTCTGTACTCGCCCCTCGCGGTGGCGTCAGAGGTTTCTTACTGGCCCCACAAAGAGATCCCCATTGAATAGATGACCGCTCCTGGATTGGCGCCTTTCCCTACGGGATCCCGAGGGATAGGCGGTAATCCAACCAGACACAGGAGATATTTGTGTAGGGGAGGTCCTGGTGAACTCCCGAATCCGGGCGGGGACAAGCCCCGCCCCTACACTGGGTATCACAAGATGGCTACAGCATACCTGAGCCTGGGGTCAAACCTGGGCCACCGAGAAGCAAACATCGCCTCTGCCCTCAAGATGCTGGGGCAGGAGGCGAGGATACTCAAGGTATCCTCTCTCTACGAGACGGAACCGGTGGGCTATAAAGACCAACCCAGGTTCCTCAACTGCGTCTGCTCCGTAGAGACAGAACTGGCTCCTCAGGCTCTCCTGGAGTTGGTCAAAACTATGGAAAAAAATCTGGGCCGGAAACGGACTCTCCGTTTCGGCCCTAGACTTATAGATATCGATATCCTTTTCTATGATGACCTTATCCTCGATTCCCCAGACCTGGTTATCCCCCACCCCCGCCTAGCAGAGCGGGCCTTCGTCCTGGTTCCCCTCAAGGAGATAGCCCCAAACCTGGTTCATCCCCTCCTGGGCCTCACTATCGAAGAACTCCCTGAGAGGATAGAGAACCCAGAGGAGGTGTGCCTCTACTCTGAGTCTTCCAGCCAGTAGTTCAACCAGTAAGCGAAATCCCGAAGGTTGTAACTGCCCCGCACCCGGATGCGCTGCAACTTGAAGGTGCGATCCGAAGATTGATGGGCTCCCTGACTAACAGCGACCGCTCCCCAGTACCCCGTGCTCTTGAGGACCTCCACCACCTGCTCGTCATACTTTCCCGAAGGGTAGGAGAATAGGCGCACTGGCCCCTTCGTGCGTGCCTCTATCGCCTCCTTGGACCCCAGAACCTGCCAGACGACATAGTCGTAGGGTTGCTCTCTCAAGTCCGGATGGGTGTAGGTGTGGCTCCCTATCTCCATCCCCGCAGCGTGAAGGGCCTTTATCTCCGCCCAGGAGAGATAATCCTCTCGACCCTCATCAGCGAGTTGGGTGATGATGAAGAAAGTAGCCACGAACCCATACTCCTTCAAGAGGGGATAGGCGTTGGTGAAGGCGTCGTGGTACCCATCGTCAAAGGTGATGACTATAGGCTTGGGGGGGAGAGGGCTCCCCATCTGTAGATGCATGATTAGATCGCTCAGGTGGATCGTTTGGTACCCCTCCTCAGATAAGTAGGCCAATTGAGCCTCGAACTCACTAGGTAAAACGGTGAGGTCTCGCCGGATGGCATCAGCCCCCGGAGGGGGTTCCCCCACATGATGGTACATCAGTATAGGCACCGTGGTCTCCCGTAACACGCCATCTGGGAGGAGATCTCTTATCGCTGTGGGCGTAGCGGTTGGGGCGGGGGATGGGGAGGCTATTAGGGCTAGTATCGCGCCTCGCGGGGTGGAGGTCGAGGGGTTCCCTTGGGGCCTCTCGCTCCTTTCCGGGACGACCGCTAGAGGGATGAAACTCCTATGAACCTCAGGGGTCAAGATCGGGGAGGGCGTCGCTGTCGGAGGGTTGAACTCACTGGTAGGCGTCAGCCTCAAGATCGGGGATGGCGTTGCTGTCGGAGGGTTGAACTCGCTGGTGGGCGTCAGGGTCACCACCGATTCCGGCGTCACCCCTTCAAAAGGAGGCTCGCTGCAGGCGACTAAGGAAAAAACTACCAGAACTATGCTGGCTTCCCAGACAAGTTTGAGCAAAATCCACTCCGCCCCAGGGTCAAAGAAAGGATACACCCATCGATTTGAGATGTCAAGTTCCTTACCGGGGGCATCAACGGGGCGGGGGGAGGATCACCATATGGGGCACACCAAGGGTGGGATGTTTCTGGATCTCCACCGAGGCCTCAAAGACCCGGAGGATGTTCGCTTCCTGCAAGACCTCTTCAGGAGTCCCCTGGCTAACTATCTCTCCCTGGTTAAGCAATACCAAATCGTCGAAATAGAGGGCCGCCAAATTGAGATCATGCATGGTGGCCAGCACCGTAAGACCGGACTCCCTGTTAAGCCTCCTCAAGAGTTCTAAGACCTCCACCTGATGGTTTATATCCAGGTGCACCGTGGGCTCGTCCAAGAGGAGGACATCCGGCTCTTGGGCCAGGGCCATGGCCACTATCACCTTCTGCCGCTCACCCCCGGAGAGTTCCTGGAAGGGCCTCTGAGCCAGGTGCTGGATGCCTACCCGCTCCATCACTCGCTCTACCACCTCCCTATCCCGTCGTCCCGCTCCCCACAGGCGAGGGGCATGAGGCGTCCTCCCCATCATCACCATCTCCCAGACAGAGAAAGAGAAGAGCATCTCCAGTTCCTGGGGCACCACGGCGATGAGGCGGGCGATATCCCGGCGGCTCATCTGCCCTAGATCCCGCCCCGAGAGGCGAACGCTTCCTGATTTGGGGGGCAAGAAACCACTCAGGAGCCTGAGCAAGGTCGTCTTCCCGGAACCGTTGGGGCCGATAAGGCCCACGATATCCCCCTTTTTCAAACCCAGACTCACGCTTTTGATGACCAGGCCATCGTAATAGGAAAAATCCACCTCTCGCGCCTCAAGGATATATCTCCCTTCAGACATGACCTCTCCCTTCAGAAGCCATACTCCCTTTTACTGCGCCGCAAAAGATAGATGAAAAAGGGAGCACCAACTAGAGCGGTGATGACCCCTACCGGCAACTCCGCAGGCGCTAGGAGGAGCCGAGCCAAAAGGTCCGAGAGGACTAAAAAGAGCCCTCCCAGGAGCGCTGCGGCAGGTAGGAGCAAACGATGATCTGGGCCCAAGATCAGCCGTGCCACATGGGGGATCACTAGCCCCACAAAGCCCACCAATCCACTTACAGAGACAGCCGCCGCCGTAAGGAGGGAGCCCAGGATCAAGAGGGTCAGTTTGCGCCGTTCAACTGGCACTCCCACATAGGCCGCCTGCTCCTCCCCTAAGGCGAGGGCGTTCAGGTCGCCAGCGTAGAGGTAACTCCAGCCCATTCCCAGAAGGATCAAGGGGGTGATGATCATCAGTTGCTCCCACCGCCCCCCTCCTAACCCGCCCATGGTCCAGAGGATTATGCGCCTAAGCCCTGTGCCGCTTAACATCATGAGAAAGGACATCACCGCCGCCAACATGGAACTGACCGCGAAGCCGGCCAGAAGCAGAGTGGTCACCGGCGTTCGGGGCCCCACCCGAGCTAGGTTATAGACCACTAGCACCGCTACTAGGGCCCCCACGAAAGCGGCCAAAGGCACCAAGGTGAAGCCGTACCAGACGACCTGCAGCGGTAAGAGCAGGGCCACGGTGGCCCCTAGTGCAGCCCCTCCGGAGGTGCCGATGATATAGGGGTCGGCCATGGGGTTCCGCAAAAGCCCCTGGAAGATCACCCCGGCTGCCGCCAGGGCGAAACCTACCACCAGGGCGGCAGCCACCCGGGGCAGACGGATCTGTAGGATGATAGCCTCCATCCCCTCCGACCAGGTAGGAGAGATATCCACCCCTGGCAGGCGGCTCAGAAGCAGCCGCGCTACCTGATCGAAGGGCACCACCACCGCCCCCAAAGAGGCGGCCAATACCACGCCCAGGATGAGAACCCCGCTGAGAAAGGGAAGGACGATCAGTGATTTCTTTACCAAAGCCTCTCTCCCAGGGCTAGGGGGCCTTTGGCCCCCTAGCCCCAAACCTCACTTGAAAATCTCAGGATGTATTATCCTGGCCAACTCCTCCAAGCCATCGACGATGCGAGGCCCCGGACGGCTGACCAGGGTATCGTCGATGGGGTAGATCGCTCCCTCCTTGACAGCGGTCATCACCCCCCATCCAGGGCGCTCCTCGACCGACTCCACAGTCACCCCGTAATTAGCGTCGCCAAGGATGATGATCTCTGGATCCTGGGCGATGATCTCTTCGGTGCTGAACTGGGCCCATTCCATCTCTGCGCTCGCTCCAAGGTTGACACCACCGGCCATGGTTATCAGAGCATCGATGAAGGAACCCGGGCCAGCGGTCCAAGGTCGTGTGGGATCTGTGGCATCCAGTTCGTAGAAGACCAATGGGTGCCTCTCTACCGGGGCCACTCGTGAGAGCACCTCATCCATCCGGGCCCTCAGTTCGCTCACCAGGTTAGCGGTCTCATCCTCGGTCCCCGTGGCGCGCCCAACTAACTCGATGTCAGCGAAGATACCCTCGATGTCTAAGGGAGCCAGTACCAGCACGGTCAAGCCCAGATCCTTCATCGTTTGGGTCTTCTCCAACTGGGCTGCGCCTCCTATGTAGAGCACCAAGTCTGGCTCTAAATCCACGATCTTCTCAAGGTTGGGCTCTATACCCCCCACCCTCTCTATCTCTTGGGCCTCTTCTGGGTAGTCGCAGAAATCGGTGACCCCCACCACTTTATCCCCTAGACCTAGGGCGAAGAGGATCTCCGTGTTGCTGGGAGCCAAAGATATAATCCGCTCCGGCACCCCCGTGACCTCCACCGCGCGCCCAGCATCATCCACCACACTGATAGTTGGCACTTCAGTGGGAGTCGGTGGGAGAGTTGTAGGGGTTGGAGGGGCAATGGTGGGCGTGGGTGGCGCAATGGTCGGTGTAGCCTGAGCGCAACCCACAACCAACATCAAAACAACCATCAACCCTAGGGCGAAAACCACCTTCTTATTTTTCACTCTTTCCTCCGTGGGCCAAAGCCCCTACGAGATTTCCTGTAAAATTTAAGCCCCCTTGCTTACACAAGGGGGCTAAGTTTCTCTGACCAGCATGATCCCGCCCCCTTTCTCTCGAAGGTTCTTGGAACTCGGTGGAGGCAGGTATCCTGGCTTAGGAGCAACGCCCCATCACAGTTGCGGGACAGCGCCGGACTCGCACCGGACTTCCCCCTTTTCAGCCCAGCCTTTCGGTCAGGGTCACCTCGACACCGGGTCTCATTATTCGGTTGAAAAGCCTCCTCTCAACCTCGTGTTCTCATAATACCACATCCCACCCCCCTTGGCAAGCCCAAAGGAAGTCTCCTCTCTATCGCAAGCGTTACCTCTTGCTGAAAGGTGCAGAGAGGCTCTCCAAGGAGAAGAGCAAGGCTCTAGGGGAGCTCCTGGCTTCCTACCCTGAACTGGCTGAGGCCTGGAGCCTCAAGGAGGCCTTCCGGGCTTGGTATAGGCTCCCAGACCGCAAGAGCGCTGAGAGGGAGCTGCTCCTCTGGGAAAAGCGAGCGATGAGGGAGGGTCCCCCAGAGTTCAAAGCCCTCTCCTCTATGCTCACCAACTGGAGAGAGGAGATCCTCAACTACTTCGACCATCGCCTCACCAATGGCTTCTTGGAGGGGAAGAACAATCGCATCAAGACAATCACACGGGTCGCCTACGGCTATCGCGATGTGGAGAACCTCAGGTTGTGCATCCTGATGAGTAACCGGAGATCAACCATAGACGCAGGGCCCCACTACCACACTATTTGACGAAGAGCTAGCAGGTTCTAAGGACCTCGGATAGCGGAAGCGCCTCATTGAAGCGAAGAGGACTCCCCTATGCCAGCGGGGTTTCCTCGCCCCTTTATCATGGCCGAGCGATAGCAGCGCAGTAGAGCGGCGATCCAAAAGTCTTAGGGCTGCTATCGCTTCCGGAGCGATCAAGACACTCTCCAGCCGTTGGAGTAAAGAGCAAACAGGCACTCCAACGCTCTGAGCCTGCCGCCTAGCCTCCTTGAATGTGCTATCTTATAAACCTCTCCATAAAGGCGAGGGAGTAGAAACCGGCGTAGGCCAGGGCTATCATCTTAACGCTCTTGCCGATGAGGGCGGAGAGAAAAAACAACCTCAGGGGGAAGCGCAACGCCCCCGCCGCCATGCCTGCCACATCGAAGACCGGGTTGGGGATGATGGAGAGGATGAGGATGGTAAGAAAGCCGTTCCTCCTCATCCAACCTTCCATCCGTGTGTAGAGGGCTTGGTTCTCGATGAGCCCCTGGCCGCTGTAACCGAGGAGATACCCCGTGAGTTCCCCCAGAGCGCTAGCCAACCCACCTACCAGCCCCACTACAAGTGGGTTCCAGACCCCCCCTCCTAGGTAAACCACCAGAAGGGCAGGTACGGGCAGAATCACCGTACCACTGCCCAGGAGGTTCACCAGGAAAACGCCCAGATACCCGTACCTCTCATAGCCGGCCAGGCGGTCACGGAAGAGAAAGATGAACACCGTGATGGAGAACGCCAAGAGGAACGCCAGAAACCGCTTGACCGTCGTAGGAAAGTGCCATCTCACCGAGGCTTCCTCCACCGACCTACTCTTCCTCGATAACGATGGTGCGGATCTCATCCCCCGGGGGCGCGTCGGGGTCGGCTGCGGGGTCCCGAGGCGTGAGGGAGAGGAGAACCTCCGTCCCCTCCACCACTTTGCCAAATATGGAATGCCGGCCATCGAGGTGGGGCTGAGGAGCGTAAGTGATGAAGAACTGGCTGCCGTTGGTATCGGACCTCGCGTTGGCTATGGAAAGGATGCCGGCCGAGTCGTGGCTGAGGGAAGGGCTGAACTCATCGGGGAAGGTATAGCCTGGGCCACCGCTACCCGTGCCCGTGGGGTCGCCAGCCTGAGCCACAAACCCAGGGATCACTCTATGGAAGGTGCAGCCGTCGTAGAAACCCTGGCGTGCCAAAAAGACGAAGTTATTCGCCGTCATAGGAGCCTCGTCATCGAAGAGGAGGAGCCTGATCTCGCCCTTCCGCAAGAGGCGAGAACCGTTAGAGAAAGCCCGACCAGCGAAGTCAGAGATAGGGTTGATAGCCATTTGGGCTTACTTCTTTGCACCAGCCTACACCTCCTCCTTTCCTTTAGAGGGAACCCCGAGCCTCACGATCTTATCTCGGTTGCTGATCACATGTCTTGTAGCATCGACAGCATCCACTATCAGGGGAGCGTGGGCCACTATCCAGGCGTAGTCGTACAGGCTATGCCCCGCTACGATGACCACGCAATCTTGCTCCTTTAGGAGTCCCTCCGAGAGGGGCATCGATTCCAAGGTCAACTCGCCTGGATGGAAGAGATCAGGCCCCACGGGAAAGAGTGGGATATAAGGGTCGTTGTAATTCACCGTCGCGCCGCGCGCCAGGAGTAGTTCGATCACCCTCTTGGCGGGCGAATTCCGAGCGTCATCTACGTCCTTCTTGAAAGCCACCCCCAAAATCAAGATCTTAGCCCCTTGTAAGGTTTCCCCTCGTCTATTTAGCGCATCACCGATCTTGTTACAGACGAAGTAGGGCATGCTCTGGTTCACCTCGGCGGCTAACTCGATGAATTTGGTGTAGAAGTCGTATTCCCTCGCCTTCCAGGAGAGGAAATAGGGATCTACCGGGATGCAATGTCCACCCACGCCAGGCCCGGGATAGAAAGGCATGAACCCGAACGGTTTTGTGCTGGCGGCCTCGATCACCTCCCAGATATCTATCCCCATCAGTTCGCACAGTTTGGCCAGTTCGTTGATGAGGGCGATGTTGACGCTGCGGTAGATATTCTCCAAGAGTTTGGTCATCTCTGCGGACCGAGGAGAGGAGACGAGATGCACCTCCGGCGTGATGGCGGAGAGAAGAAGCCTGGTCAACTCCGCACACCGAGGGGTGAGTCCCCCCACTACCTTTGGGGTGTTCTTCACTGTGTGCTCTCGGTCTCCGGGGTTGACCCGCTCGGGGGAAAAGGCGAGAAAGAACTCTTCGCCCACCTTGAGGCCTGAGGATTCAAGCAGGGGCAACACCTCCTCCTCGGTGGTGCCGGGATAGGTAGTGCTCTCCAGGATCACCAGCTGTCCAGGGCTCAGCCGTTCGGCGATGCCCCGGGAAGCAGTGATGATATACGAGAGATCCGGTGCTTTGGCCTCGGTGAAGGGGGTAGGGACGCAGATGAAGATGATATCCGCCTCCTTCAGAACATCGTACTCAACCGTGGCGGTGAGTCTCCCTCGCTTTACCTGCTCTGAGATATCTTCGGAGGGGACATCGCCGATGTAACTCTTGCCCGCACCAACAGAAGCCACCCGCTCCTCATCTACATCCAATCCCGTCACCCGAAAGCCACTCCTGGCGAACTCCACCGCCAGGGGTAAGCCCACATACCCCAGTCCGATGACTACGATGTGAGCCTTCTTCGTTTCGATCTTTCCCTTCAGTTGATTAAACATAACTACCTCCACGGCTCATCCAACTCTACCTGCTCCAGCCTCACCAATCCGAAAAGTCCGGCTAGGGCCACGCCTCCCCCCAGGGTATAGGCTTCCACCAGCCGGGCTTGCATAATGAAGGTGGCTATGATCCCCAAGGCTCCACAGAAAAGGTAGCAGGCCATCACCGCTTCCCTCTGGGAGAGGCCCATCTTTACTAAGCGGTGGGAGAGGTGATCCTTTCCCGGGTTAGTGATAGGGTTAAGCCCTCGCCTGAGGCGGGAGATGACCACTAGCGTGGTGTCGAAGATGGGGATACCCAGGACGATGACCGGGATCATCCAGGTGATCTTGTCTGGATGGCCGGGGAAGCGGAGTTTTATCCCCACTGCCGCCAGGACGAAGCCCAGAAAGAGGCTGCCCGCATCCCCCATGAATATGGTGGCCGGATTCAAATTGTAGTAGAGGAAGCCGAGACAGGCCCCTAACAAGGCGGCGGCTAGGCTGCCCACCAGATATTGACCGTTCAGGGCTGCCAGGAGGAGAAAGAAGGCTGCGGCTACGGCCCCTACCCCTCCTGAAAGACCATCCATGTTGTCTAGGAGGTTGAGGGCGTTGGTGATGCCTACCACCCAAAGTAAGGTTATCCCAAAATTGAGGGTAGGGTTATGGAGAAAAGCGACCTGGACTCCGGAGAGGAAGAGGAGGGTAGCAGCCAGGCTTTGACCCCCTAACTTGAGAAGAGGCCTGATCCCCCAACGATCATCCCAGATCCCTAGGAAGGAGACCAGGGTAGCGCCCACTAGGATGCCGATCAACTCCGATACATAACGGCGTCCGCCAAAGAGGAGAAGGGCTACGATGAAGGCTAGGTAGAGGGCTACTCCTCCAAGGAGCGGCATCGGGGTGAGGTGGAGTTTGCGAGGCTCAGGCCGATCTACCATCCCCGTACGGGCGGCTACCCGCCGGAAGAGGGGCGTGACTCCCGCGGCTAGGGCCAAAGCGGTAGCGAATATGAGAAGTGGATTGCCCATCTAACTCTCCCAATAGGCGATGAGAGCGTCCCAGAAGGGTCTCTCGGTGCGGCTGGCCAGGTCCCTAGCCAACTGAGCCTGGGCTAGGGCTTCGTCCAAACGCCCCGTCTGGTAGAAGAGCAGAGCCAACCGGCTACGAGTTCCGAAATCATCACTCGACTCTGCGGCCGTCAGAAACTCTTGAATAGCCCCCTCCAGGTTCCCTTTTTGAATATAAAAGTAGCCTAAATTGATATGCTCTTTGACCTCTTCGGAGGCGGTGAGCATGGTCTCTTGATGGGCCTGAGCGGCGTAGGTATCGACCAGGAGTAGGTAAGTCTGCCCATATTCCGGGTCTAGAGCCAAAGATTGCTGGAGTTTGGCGATCGCCTTCTCGTAATCCTCCAGGGCCTGGTAGGTCTGGCCCCACTCGTTCATGAGTTGGGCGTTATGGGGGCTTAAAGTTGTGGCCTCCTGGTAATAGTTTAGGGCCACCAGCAACCTCTCTCTCCCCTCTTCTGGGTCTTTCGTCAATCCACCCCAGACGTTGTAGATTCGTCCCAAGTTGGCTGGATGATCGGTATTCAAGGGGTTAATAGCCCTCGCTTTCTCTAGGACTAGTTGGCTACTCATCATGAGGCTCCCTTTATTCAACCCGTCTATCTGTTCTAGGGTTAGACTGAAAAGGTCGCCCAGGGTATGGGGTTCGAAGAACGGTTGCGCGGTAGCCTCCGGAGTGGCTTTCGCCTTCTCCAGGAAGGAGCGGGCCAGGAAAATGTAGTACCAATCCTGATCCGGGGCCAGTTTAATCGCCTCCTCGTAGATGGCTATGCTGGCGTCCCACTGCTGGCGGCGATCCCATTCCAGGCCTTGCTTATAGATGATGTCGGCCCGGATGGGGTTTATGTTGGTAGTAAGGATAAGAACGGCCACTAAGGTCAGAAAGAGGGGGTAGAGGGCCCTTCGAGGCCAGGAGGCCGGAGCGAAGGCTCGCTCTCCCTCTCGCATCAACGCCAGGGCAGAGAAGAAGAGTAGCCCCAATGTGGCTAAGTAATAGATCATCACCGTCCCGGTCCCTCTCCGGGCCAGATCTATTGCCTCCTCTATGGTGGTCACTGAGGGAGTGATACTCACCATCCTCCCCAGAGATAAAGCAAATACCAGAGGAAGACCCAAGGAGATAAGGCCATAAGCGAAGAGGGAGAGCAACTGGCTCTCACCCTGGGGGGCCGCTTCACTCGCTATCTCAGCCAAGATGAAACAGGTGGCTAAGGTCCAGACGAGGAAGAAAAGCCAAGGGATGCTGAACCCCTTAGCCGCGGGATCGAAGCCGGGGGTTAGGAAGTCGAAGGTCAGAGTGATCAGGAGAAAGGCCACGAGGAGAGAGTAGGGGAGGAGGGGGCCAAACCCCTTCAGCCAGAACGACTTGGGAGGGGTCTCTAGAACTCCTCTTTTCTTCCTCCGCTTTCGTCTGGGGTTGCTTTTGGTAGAAAGAGTTTTTGCCTCCGGGGCCGTAGCCTCCAAAAGAGGGCGTCCGGCTATGACCAACAGAGCGGCGTAAAGCCAGAAGTAGGTTCTCGTGGCGGCGATGGCTATCCCAAAGTGGATCTCTACGAAATGGGCCACGATGGCCGAGAGGAGAGAGACTAAGAGCAGCTCATAAGGGTTCGATCTCTCTTTGGCCCTGCTGAAGAGGCCTTGGGCCACCAGATAGACCAATAGTCCGCTCACTAGCCCTACCGCCAGTCCCACCCCCGAAAGCCGCCAGGTGCCCTCCAATAGTCGAGGTCCCACAGCCCCCAGAAATCCACTGATCGACCAAAGAGTAACATAAACGTTCCTCTCGCTTCGGCTTCCGATGAAACCTAGCCACTTAAAGCCGTAGTAGAAGAGGCTGCCAAAGAGGAATATGTAGGCTAGAAAGCCCAGGAAACCCGTGGTCACCAAAGCGTCGAAGGTCTCGTTGTGAGAGCGATCCGGCATCTTATTCCGGGCCTCATAATGACCCAGTTCTGGGGGGTAGAACTTGCTAAAAGCCACGTACATCGACTCCGGCCCGTAGCCGATGAGGGGACGAAGACTATTGAGCCTATCCAGGCTGTCTGGCGGCAAGCCTAAAGGCTCGTGGGGGACGATTAACTCTACAGCCCCTTCCCAGATCAGGACTCTTACCTTCCCTGTGCCCGACTCCGTCTCGAAGACCCGACCCAAGCGGCCGATATAAGGCTGTTCCCGCATGAAGGCCAGGGGGGTATTCGGCAGGTTGAAAAGGACAAGAAAGAGGACACCTGCCGAGGCCAAGCCCAAAGCCCCCAACCAGAGCCAGGCTATCCGCCGTCTCACGGCGAAGATGGATATGAAGACGAAGAGCCCCGCTAGAAGCCCGATGAGAGGGCCTCTGCTCTGGGTGAAGATGATACAGGCCAACTGCAGGGCAAGGAGAAAGGTGTATAACACTCCCAAAAAATGGGGGATCACCGCCTCCTCTCGAAAGGTGAACCAAAAGGAGACGATGAAGAGGAGCATCCCCCCTCCCAGGGCCAGGAGTTCCAGACCCATCTCCCCTCGATAGACCAGGTGATTCAACTTGAAAATCAGGAGCAAGGAGTAGACGAGAGCCAACCCCTGGGCCACAAGGAGGAAGAGGTATTTAGCCACCCGGAGCGAAGCGGGGATGACGCCCCATCGAGAGGAGAGCGAGGAGAGAAGGGGTACCGAGAGCACAAAGAGGGCTAGAAAGCCCCAGAGAAGGGCGAAGCTCGTCCCTCTCGCTATGTACTCCACATCGGAGAGGAAAAAGATCAGATAGAATAAAAAGTAGAGAAGAGCGAGGGCTTGGAGCAAGAGAAGGAAGATGTAACCTCCCCTCTGTCGAAAAGTGACGATGGTTTCCTTCGCAGAGGGAGGGGTTTGTTCCCAAAAGGTTTGGAAAGCGCTCACCAACCTTCCCAGAGTCAAGGGGACGACCATTATGAGATAGGCGGCCACAAAGATGGAGTTCCCCATGCTCGAAGCCACGCGATAGGTGACATCCCCGACCCAAGGCAGGGGGTCTAGTTTGAAATGCTGCACGATGCCGTAGAGGGCCACTGGCAGACTGACGATAACCATAACCGTAACCAAGCGATCCAGTTGCCGGCGAGTCCTTAGGGTTAGGAGGGTCAAGAAGAAGATGACTACATAAGAAAGGGTCGTGTAACTCCCTTGCAGCCGCTGGTAGGAGCCCCAGAGGCTAACCCTGGGGACGATGGAGGTGGCGGTGGTCAGAAGGTAAACCCCCACCAAGATCAAGGTGGGTATCACCAGGGGCAAGGATAATAAGCCTTTCACCCTCTCCCCTATGCCCCCTCCCTCTAGGGCCTTGATGATCCAGGCTAGACACATTACCAGGGCGATGGAGCGCAAGAGGGCGAGTTTATCGGGCTCGAAGACCCGACTGCTGTAGATGTTGAAGAAGAGGGGCACGGCCATCGCTGCCACCAGCCCGCCCGCCTCTATTACTCTGTCGCAGAAAACTGCTAGTCTAGTCTGCATCTACTTCGCCCTTCGAGCGGTCTCCTCTTTGAGGAGCCTCTGGCAATGGGCCACCATTAGCTCCAACCCCTCTTCTATGGTCACCTGGGGAGTGAAGCCCAATACCCTTTGGGCTAGGCTGATGTCGGCTCTCATGCGAGAGACGCCACCATCTTGAGCGGTGCTGAAAAGGGAAGGCACTCGACGCCCCAGTATCTCTTCCAGCCTTCTCACCAGCCCCTTGACGCTCACCTCTCGCCCGGCACCGATATTGATTATCAACCCTTGGGCCTGGGCCGTGGCTGCCGCGATCAAAGCCTGTACCACATCATCCACATAGACGAAATCCCTGGTCTGTTCGCCGTTCCCGAAGATGACTACCGACCCCCCGCTCAAGGCCTGGCGAACGAATTGGGGTATCACTGGGGCATGGGAGGGCGGCGCGGCTTGACCTGGCCCGTAGGCGTTGAATATCCTCAGCATCACCGTCTCTATCCCATAGAGGCCCCCCATAGCGGAGAGGTAATGTTCGGCTGCTATCTTAGTCACCGCGTAAGGGTTACGGGGGTGGGGGCGAGCCGTCTCCTTGATGGGCTGCTCTTTCTGCTCTCCGTAGACTGTTCCCGATGAGGTGAAGACCACCCGCTTGATACCTGCATCCCGGGCTGCGGTCATGAGGCTCACCGTTCCCCCCACATTCACATCGTTATACTCCACCGGGTACAATATCGACTCTGGCACCGAGACCCTGGCCGCCAGATGATAGACGCAATCCATACCCTTAAGTAGCGTCCAGAGTCTGGGGATATCCCTGACATCCCCGCGGGTGAAGGAGATGTCCTTATGCAAGGAGGCCGGGTCTCCGGCACTCAGATTGTCGAGGACCCAGACGCGGTGTCTCTCTCTGACCAGATGATTGGCCAGAGCCGAACCCAAGAAGCCCGCTCCACCGGTGATCAGAACCCTCAAACTTCTCTCCTGCCCCGCTAGGGGCGATTCTTTTGGCTAAAGGTTCTCCCTAAACCAGGCTACCGTCTTTTTCAAGCCCTCGGCCAAGGGCACTTGGGCCTTGAAGCCTAGTAGCCGCTCCGCCTTACTCGTATCTGGCAGGCGGCGTCGTGGATCCTCGAAATGAGGGCCGTAGAGATCATCATAAGGAACGAAGATGATCCGGGAGGAAGAGCCCGTGATCTTCTTCGCCATCTCAGCCAGTTGGAGGATGGTCGTCTCCTCCTCCCGTCCGATATTGAAGACCTCGCCGTTCGCCTCCTCGCATTTGGCCGCCAGGATTGTCCCCTCCACTGTGTCATCGATATAGGTGAAGGAGCGGGTCTGCTGCCCATCGCTATGAACGGTAAGGGGCTCTCCCCTTACCGCCTGGCCGATGAACTTGGCGACCACGCTCCCGTAGCCTTGGGGGTCGAGGCGTGGCCCATAGGAGTTGAAATAGCGGAGGATAACAACAGGTAACCCTCTCTTTTGGTGGTAGGCTAGGACCAGATGCTCGTCTAGGGCCTTGGCTGTAGAGTAAGACCAACGGGAGACCCGGGTTGAGCCTAAGAGCCTGTCACCCTCCTCAGAGAGTGGCACCTTCTCGTTCTTGCCATATATCTCCGAAGTGGAGGCGGAGATGAAACGACAACCGGCTTCCTCGGCCGCCTCAAGGACTACTTCCGTGCCCACCACATTGGTGAGGATCCCGCGCAAGGGGTCATCGATTATGTAGGGGATGCCCACTACGGCGGCTAGGTGAAAGATCAAGTCGCAGCCACCTACGGCTTTCCTCACCAGGGAACGGTTCAGAACGCTCCCCTCGATGAACCGAAACCGCCTATCCCCTAGATGGTGCTCGATATTGGCCTTTTTGCCCACGGAGAGGTCATCTAGGACGACCACCTCGTGTCCATCGGCGAGAAGCCTATCCACTAGGTGGGATCCGATGTAGCCTGCACCCCCGGTCACCAAAGCCTTCATCGTCTCGCTATCATACCTCCCGCAATCCTAAAAATCAAGTCGAGAGCACCTCTTCATAAAGGGCCAGTGTGCTGTCGATCATCCTCTGGTGGGAGAATCCCTTCTCCACCCGCTCCTTAGCCCGTTGCCCCATCTCTTCCCGTAGCCCTGGATCGCTCAATAGCCGCTCTATCGCCCCCGCCAAGGCGGCGGGATCGCGCGGAGGGACCACTAGGCCTGTCAGACCATCGATGTTTACATAACTAGTGCCCGTGCCCAACTCTGTGCAAACAACCGGCTTGCCGCAAGCCATGGCTTCCAGTTGCACGATGCCGAAGGCTTCGCTCCGCTCTGATGCAGGGAGCACGAATATGTCACAGGCGTGATAGTAGAGAGGCAACTCCTCCTCGGGCACCTCCCCCATGAATGTCACCCTTTTCCTCAAGCCCAGTCCTGTGGCCAGGTTAAGCCATTCCTTCTCCATAGGGCCCTTGCCCACTATCAGGAGCCTGGCCTCAATATCGCGCATAGCCTCCAACAGGTATTGGAGCCCCTTGTAATAACGGAGCCGCCCCACGAAGAGGAGAAGAGGAGAACCATGCCTTTTCCTTATCGCCTCTGCATCGGCTGGGGGGGAACTGAAGCGCTTTAGGTCGATACCATAGGGGATCACCGTAGATTTGTCCGCGTGTCTGCTTAGATAGAAGGAGCCTTTAAGATAATGGTCGCTGGAGGCGATGATGCGGTCGGCCTTGGCTAGGAGGCGCCAAAGGAAAGGCTCGTAAAATCTAAGTAGGCTCCTCTGGCGGACGATGTCGCTATGGTAAGTGATGACCGTTCTCCTGGCCCTACCTAGCCAGAGATGGGTCAACTCACCCCAAGGGTAGGGGAAATGGAGATGGGCGATGTCGGGCGTCAGGCGGCGAACTATGAGGGGTAAAGAGAGGCTCAAGGGGGTGGAGGCTAAGGTAGCCAGCCTTCCGGCCTTGATGACCTTCACCCCGTTCATCTCCAGGGTTGTGGTCTGTCCGGTGAGATTGGTGACTAGGACCGTCACTTCTAACCCCCGCTTGGCCAGCCCTTCGGCCAAAAGGCGCAGATGGTTCTCGATGCCCCCCAGCACAGGGGAATAATCCTTGTAGATATGGAGTACTTTCACCGACTTAACACCTGACGATAGACCGCTAGGGTCTCTTTTGCTGTCCTCTCCCACGAGAAGCGGGCAGCCTGCTTGAGGCCCTCCTGGCGCATAGAGGCCCTGAGGTCGCTATCTCCCAACACCCGCTCTAGAGCCCTCGCCAACTGGGAGAGATCCAGGGGGTCGACCACGACTGCTGCCTGGCCCGCGATCTCTGGCAACGAGGAAGTGGAGGAGCAGACCACCGGCACCCCACAGGCCATCGCCTCCAGCACCGGCAGGCCGAAGCCTTCGTATAGAGAGGGGTAGACAAAAAGGTCAGCGGCACTGTAAAGAGCAGGCAGGTCCTCCTCGGGAACCCGGCCTAAGAAAACCACCCGGTCTTGCAGGCTAAGTTGCTTCACTACTTTATGTACTTCCCGATAGCGTGGATCCTCTTTCCCGGCCAGGACCAATTTTCGCCCGGTTTTCACCTTGGCGAAAGCCTCCACCAGACGCACTAGGTTCTTATGGGGCTTGTTGATCCCCAGGTAGAGGATGTAACCCCCCGGCAAATCATACTTTTGGCGTAGGTTAAAGATGGCTTCCTCATTCGCGGGGCAAAACTGCGTGTCAACGCCCAGGGGGGTGACCCAAACCTTAGATGGCGGGACCCCAAGGAGGCGAACTAGGTCCTCCTTGGCCGACTGGGAGACAGTGATGACTAGCCTAGAGGTGACTATGGCTAAGCGGATAGCCATCTCGAAGATGCCACGTGCCCAGGGGGAGATATATTGAGGGTATAGCCGGGGGATCAGGTCATAGATGGTGACCACCGAGGGGCAGGGCAAAAGGCAAGGTTTGATGTAGTAGGGCGAATGGAAAAGATCCAGCCGCAAGCGACGGACAAGGGAAGGCAACCGGTATTGTGCGGCCAAGGAAAGGGTAGAAACTTCAACGGGCACTATCTCCAAGTTAGGGCTTTGCAGAGTTTCCAAATCGTAGCGTGTATTGACCAACTGGGGGTTGTAAAGGAGGACGAAACTATCCTCTGGCGCAGCCTTGGCTAGAGCCTGGACGAGGTTGTAGGTGTAGCGACCGATGCCGGGGAAATGATCTTGGATATACCGTCCGTCGATGCCGATGCGCATGGTACCCCTCCTAGCATAAGCGTAGCAGCGGCAACATGCTCATGCTACCTTCTGGGCCTAACTAACCAACGATACAGGGGCAATAACAGAATTAGAATCGCCATCTTCAACTTGCTGTAATGCTTGCTGTAGAAATAGAGGAGGCCGTAGTAATACTCGGCTCTGGCTGGCTCATTCTTGACCAGGCTCTCCCCTCCCAGGTGCACCACCTGTACCGTGGGATTGAAATAGACCTTCCACCATTTCTGCCGTAACCTGAGACATAGGTCATTATCCTCGAAGTAAAGAAAGAAGTTCTCATCTAGAAGCCCCGTCTCCTCCAAGGCTCTCCGCCGCAACACGAGAGAGGCCCCGGAGAGCCAATCCACCTCCCGCACCTTGTCACTCCCCCAGTCGTGCAGGTATCCTTTGCGCAGAAGGAGATTCAGCCCTCGCCTCAAAAGATAGCCAAGGGTTGGGTCACAACCGAAAGAGTAAGGCTGTGGGCGGCCATCGGGGAGGACCAATCGAGGGCCCATGGCCCCAGCCCCTGGGTGGTCATCCATGAAGCGAATCATCTTCCCTATCGCATTATTTAACGGTCGCGTATCAGGGTTCAGCAAGAGCACGTATCTGCCCCAACTTTCTATAATGGCTTGATTGGCTGCCTTGGCAAAGCCGAGGTTAGATCTGTTCACTATCAACTTCACCTGCGGAAAGCCCTCTTGCACGGCGTGAACGCTCCCATCAGTAGAGGCGTTGTCGACAACCACTATCTCGTAGTCCACCCCTTCCGTTCCTTGAACCACTGAAGTGAGGCATTGAATGAGGAGATCCCTCGTATTCCAATTGACTACAACGATGGAGAGATCCATGGGGTCTCTTAGTATCTTGTTACCCTTGCAGGTTGACCGATGATTTGACGGATTGTCTTCCCTACCTCCTTCTCCCCCACCCGAAATCTCAAGACGGATAAGTAATATGAAATACTTGCAAAGATGGCTCCACAACGCAGGGCGGGGGTCTTATCCCTAGCCTGGGAAGGGTGGGCACAGAAACGCAGTAGAGGCTCAACTACCGCATCCCAATAGAACCTCTCGGCCACCCTAGCTAGGTTATTCTTGCAACTCTGATAGTAGTCCCTATCGTCCAAGAGCCTAAGAATGGCCCTGGTCAATCTATCCACATCATTAGGGGGCACAGTCAGGCCAAGCTCCTCTTTCTCTACCAGCGCCGCCATGGCATCTCCTGCCGTACAGATTATGGGCAAGCCAGCCCAGATGCAATCCAAAAGCCTGGTGCGAAAAGCAAGCCGCGCTTCCAAATGGTCCAAATTAGTGCTCACCCCTATATCTGCTTCTAAGAGATAATTCTGCCGCTCCCCGTAAGGGACCCACTCTTGGTTAAAGAAAACTGTTCGATTATATAAATCAAGTTCGCGACTCAAGGAGATGGCTGCCTCTGCCATACGAAGATTATCCACCATTAAATTGGGATGCGCCACACCCATAAACAACAACCTTATCTCTGGCCTGCTATCTCGTAGCCTAGCCATGCTCCGTAACAAGGTCAAGGGATCGAACCAATTCCAAATCCCCCCTCCCCAGAGAAGCACCTTATCTTGGGCTCGGATCCCCGGATATACCCCTTTCAACACTGAGCGGGTATGTACTGGTCTCTCAACCGGAATACCAAAGGGCACCACCTCAATGAGGGATCTCAAAGTAGTGTCGTTATCATAAACCTCGGGAGTGATACGGCCGGCCGCTTGCAGCATGCCAATCCAGAAATTCCGCTGCGTTTCACTGGCGCAGAGGAAGAAATCCCCCCAAAAAAGTTGTACACCAATGTTCTGGTTTAACAATCTGTGATGCCACTGTCTTTTCTTCGAAGGGAGAAACCTCCCATCTTCCAGATCGGCGATGGGGAAGGGGTCATAGAGATCTACTACCAGGCATTTGTTGAACCAGAGAGCGTAGAAAATGGGCATAACGGACCCCTGGCTGATTACGACCTCACTATCCCGAACCAGCCTCGCTAATGTCGTTGGCGTCCGCGCCGCTAAGGTGAAGCGGGAATCGGGAGCATCTATGGTGGGCTGGTTCCGGGCGAGAAGAGTGATCCGATGGTCACGAGAAAGTGCCTTGGCCAGTTCCCAACTGCGAATGGCCGGACCAGCCATCCTTTCTCCGATTACATCATTACAGACTATAAGAACACGAGACATCCACTCCCTCCAAGCATTACGGATGCGTGGATAGTGCCCTTCTAAGCCCGTATCGTCCAAATCATCTAAACCCACGGGATGAAAAGAAGCACGATGTCCAAACAGGGCCTCAAAAATCTCTCCCCATTCCAGTTGGGGATGATGGCACTAACTAGCCCACCAAAGTGCCCTCGACCCTGGCCATAAGATACCCAAACGCCTGCCTTATCAGGGCTTTGTCCTCAAGGGCGAAGGCCCTTACTATTAGAAGAGAGGATCCGTAAACCAAGAGAAAGGCTAAGATTCTAAAAGGGAGGGGAAAAGGAGCCATCACGGCCATGATAAGAGAGGCGACAAGGACAGAAATTCCGGGCTTAACGATGTTGACAAGAAAAGCAGTTCGGCCGATATACCCTCTAACAAGTCTATAGAAGACTACAGTGGTTACCAGTTCCGAGCCGATAGTTGCCAGGGCTGCCCCGTTGCCGCCGAACTGAGGTATGAAAAGAAGGTTCAACCCCAAATTGGAGCCAGCAGTTATCACCGACAGGACGAGCACCTTCTTTTGAAGATCGCTCGATAGGACAAGATTGCTAAGGGGAGCATTAGCATACATAAGCGCTAGCCCCACCAGCAATAATTGCAGCATGCTTGTAGCGCTCTGGAATTGGACTCCATATAGAAAGGAAAGGAACTGCCTTGCAAAGAAGAGGAGTAATGCCAACCCAGGCAGGCTGAGAACCATGGTGTAAAGAGTGTACTTTTCGAAGAGGAACCTCAGCCTCTCCTTGGAAGTGACATGCAGGCTGGAAGTGAGGGGAAAGAGGACTAGATTTACGACGGCGATAACGGCCAACAGTATCTCCAATATCTTGTAAGAAGCGCTATAGTAGCCTACTTCCACAAAATAGGTCATCTTGGAAAGAAGAATCATGTCCACCTTGAAATAGATGATACCGAGGAGCGCTCTTAACCCATAGGGAAGGGCTTCAGAGAGGAACTTCCATACCCCTTGCCGGGATAAAGAGGATATGGACGGATGGGCCAACTCCCTTGTGGCCAGATAGCCTGCGCCAAAGAGTTGGATGAGACTCGCAATAAGCACCGCATAAACTGTCGCCTCCAAGCCAAACCCGGCGAGCAGGAGGAGGATCCCGGTCATTACTATGATTATAGAACTCGCCATTGATAGCAGGGCGGGCACTTTCATTCTCTCGAAGGCGTTAAAAATAGAGATGAAGACCGAGGATACATTGTTCAGGATGAGGGAAAGCCCAGCCAGAAGAATCAGATGCGTTACCTCTAAGGGATAGCCAAGTAATACGACTGTGGTCACTAAGGCGATATAAGCGACTAGCCCTAGAACTACAGATAGTATCAACCCCATGCCCATGTAGTGCGGCGCTAGTCCCTTATCGCGAGCGACATCTCGCATCATTAGGGTAGTGACACCGCCCTCGGCAACGACGGCAAAGAGACCGACAACAGCGAAAATCAAAGAGTACTCCCCAAAGCCCTCCACCCCTAAGAAACGGGCTAATGTTAGAGCATAAGCGAAGCCCGCTGCACGGCCAACCGCTTGGGCCAGAAACAACCACATGGTGTTTCCTAGAAGCCGACCTGCGATCTCCATGTCGAACCTCAAACCTGACTGAAGGGAGCGAATCGAAACCGTATCATCGATGGAGACCTTGTTTGTCTAACCAGCCCTTCCCCCTATCATCGCCTCTACCCTGGCCACTACCATATCGATGGCTGTGACGTTGAACCCCCCTTCGGGGATGATGATATCCGCGTACCGTTTGCTGGGCTCCACGAACCCCAGATGCATGGGGCGCATCGTCTCCAGACAGTTGGATGATTATCGGTTTCATCTATACTCCTCAGACCCTCTTCGCCCTCTATTATATATTATTGCCACTTCCCAGGGAAGGATACCTTTCTCCTATTGATCTGTTGCAGAATCTACCTTCCTGCGATATACTAGAAGAGAGATGGAGATCGAGACCTTAATCGAGGAAGTGCAAGAGTATTACCCTCAATGCGACCCAGACCTGCTCCGCCGGGCCTACGAGGTGGCTTCCCAGGCGCACGACGGGCAGATGCGGGCCTCTGGACAGCCCTACGTTCAACACTCTTTGGAGACAGCGGCCCTTTTGGCCGATCTCCATTTGGACCCGGTTACTATCGCCGCGGCGATTTTGCATGATGTGCCAGAGGATACCGGGACCCCCTTGGAGACGATCCGCCAGGGGTTTGGTGAAGAAGTAGCCAGACTGGTGGATGGGGTCACCAAACTGAGCCGCATAACCTGGGAGAGTCTGGAGGAGGAAGAGGCGGAGAGTCTGCGCAAGATGTTCCTGGCTATGGTGGATGATGTTCGGGTGGTGCTCGTCAAACTGGCTGATAGACTCCATAACATGCGTACTCTAGAGGCTCTGCCCCCCTCGAAGCAGAGGAAGATCGCCCAAGAGACGCTAGAGATCTTCGCCCCCTTGGCCAACCGGCTGGGCATCTGGCAGATGAAATGGGAGTTGGAGGACTTAGCGCTCCAGTATTTGGACCCAGATAAGTATCAAGAGATAGCCGACCTCATCGCCGAGCGAAGGGGAAGCCGGGAGAGGCATATCACGGCTATTATCGAAACCCTTGAGGCGCGGCTGGCTGAAGAGGGGATAGAGACGGAGATAACGGGGCGTCCCAAGCATATCTACAGCATCTACCAGAAGATGAAGACCAAAGAGCGATCCTTCGATGAGATCTACGATGTGCAGGGGGTGCGTATCATTGTAGATGAGGTGAAGGATTGTTATGCTGCTTTAGGCATCGTCCACACCCTCTGGCGGCCCATCCCCGGAGAGTTCGACGACTACATCGCCATGCCCAAGGATAATATGTACCGCTCCCTCCATACGGCCGTAGTGGGCTCCCGGGGTAAGCCGTTGGAGATACAGATCCGTACTTGGGAGATGCACCAGACAGCGGAATTAGGTATCGCCGCCCATTGGCGGTACAAGGAACAGGTGGGGCGAGACACCAGCCTGGAGGCCAAGATAGCCTGGCTGCGAGGGCTAATGGAGTGGCGGCAGGAACTGGCCGACGCTCGGGAGTTCGTCGATTCGCTCAAGACCGACCTTTTCCCTAAGCAGGTTTATGTCCTCACCCCTAAAGGAGATATCATCGACCTCCCCGATGGAGCCACCCCCATCGATTTCGCCTATCGTATCCACACGGAGATAGGGGAGCGTTGTCGGGGGGCTAAGGTCAACGGCAAGTTGGTGCCCCTCAACTACCGACTTCAGAGCGGCGACCAGGTGGAGATACTCACCACCAAAATGGGTGGGCCCAGCCGCGACTGGCTCAACCCTCATCTGGGATACGTCGTCACCTCGCGCGCCAAGCAGAAGATACGTCAGTGGTTCAGGCGGCAGGAGAGGGAGAAGAGCATCGCTCAGGGGCGGGAGATACTGGAGAAAGAACTGAAACGGTTGGGGATAGAGGAGAGTTTTGAGGATATCGCCCATCTTTTCCGCTTCAAAAGGGTGGAAGACCTTTTCGCCGCCATCGGATATGGGGATATAAACGTCCAGCAGATCGCAACCCGACTGGTAGAGAAGGAAGAGGAGGAACCGGAGATACCCACGGTGGCTCCACCAACTCCTCCTATTTCTGGCATAACGGTGCTGGGCATGGGTAACCTGCTCACTCGAGTGGCCCGTTGCTGTCATCCTCTGCCTGGGGACAAAGTCGTGGGCTACGTGACCCGGGGACATGGTGTCACCATCCATCGGCAGGATTGCGGCAACATCCTCCGCCGGACCGATAAGGAGCGACTGATAGAGGTAGAGTGGGGAACGGATAGGAAACAGGTCTATCCGGTGATGATAAAGGTGGTGGCTTTCGACCGTAAGGGGCTTCTCAAGGATATCGCTACCATCGTCGAGGCTGAGGATGTGAACATGGCTGCGGCCAACGTCACCAGCAGCAAAAAGGATCATATGGCGGTGATCACCGCCACCTTGGAGATCGCCAATATCGCCCAGTTGAGCCGCATCCTCGCCAAGGTCGAGAGTCTCAAGAACGTCTTAGAAGCCCGCCGCCAGATGGGATGATTCTGGGAAGAGATAGAAGGAGAACCTGAGAGGCGAAGAGGAAAACGGTAAGTTTCGGTCTCCCAGAGGCTGCCTTGCTGCAAAAGAGGGGTGGCAGTGCCCCCCCCTTCACGGCATTTCGATAGGCGCATCGTTTTGTGGTTACCTAGCGCTGGTGTCAGGCGGGACTTTCTCCTCAGACCAGTACCTGTCGATAGTCGCCTCAGCCTCACGGTCGTTCAACCAGGTGGAAAAGGCTGTGTTCTGCCGTTTCTCAAGCGTGGCGGGGTCTAGTTCCCTATCCTCGTCTTTCTCCTCTACCTTGAGGATCTCGTAGCCCCTGGTCGTCTGGATTACTTGGCTTATCTCGCCCACCTCTAACTGAAAAGCCATGGCGCTGAAGGAGATATCTCGCTCGTCAAAAGCCATCCACCCCACATCTCCTCCGTTCTCCCTAGTGGCTTCATCGATAGAAAGTTCCTGAGCCAGCGTGGCGAAATCCTCCTCCGCCTCCAACCTCTCCCGCACGGCTTTGGCTTCCTCTTCCGTCTCCAAAACGATGCGCCGCACGCGGACCTGCTCCTCGCTGGTGGGCACATCCTGCCCGATCACCTCCCACATCTTGGGGCGCAACAAATCTCGCCGTATAAGGTCCCGATAGAACTCCTCCGAGATCCCTATCTCGGCTAGAGCCGCCAGGTCTTGCTGGTACGATTGCTCGAACTGCTCCTGGGTTACGGGGGAAGGGGTAGGTGTGGGGGTGACCGTCTCTGTGGTTGTGTGGCTCGGTGTCACGGTGGGGGTAACAGGCTCTCGCTGGTAGCCATAACTCTCCTCGATGGCTCTATCTATCTCCTCCTCGGTGACGGTTATCCCTCTCTCCTGGGCCCCCTGGCGTATCAACTCATCCTCGATCATCATCTCCAATGCTTGGGAGGGGATCTGGGCTCGCTGGAGTTCTAATTGCTCCAACTCCTGTTGAAAGAAGTCGGCGATAGCAGCCGCCGTCTCATCGCTGACATCTAACTGGCTTAGTTGTGTCTCCAGGTATTGAAGGTACTGATCTAGCGTGGATCTCTGGAAAATGACCATATTTTGATACTCATCGGTACGTAGGGACACGCCATTGACCACCGCTACTGGAGAGGCGGGCTTAAGGAACTTCGTCTCGTAGTAGCCGAAGCCTAGGATACCCAACACCAAGAGGAGCACACCCCCTGCTCCCCAGAGTATGAGCCGTCTTTGTTTCTCCTCCCTCTGGCGGCGGGAGATCTGTTTCCGCGTGAGAAGGGGTTCTCGTTTGACCTTTCGCTTGACCATACCACTTCTAGCAACAGGAGAGGCATAGGCAAAGCGCGCTAGGCCTCTCCCTTGAATTAGCGGAGATTAACTGCCCCGGACATGCTCGGCGGTGAACGGTAGGAGAGCCAGATGGCGAGCCCGCTTGATGGCCACCGCCAATTGGCGCTGATGACGGGCGCAGACGCCTGTCTTCCGCCGGGCCTTGATCTTTCCCCTGCCGGTTAGAAATCGACGCAAAAAATCCGCGTCTTTATAATCTATCTCTTTTATCTTCTCCTTGCAGAAGAAACAACTCCTCCGCCGAGAAGGGGGATACCTTCTGCGCTCAACGACCCGCTCCCTTGGACGTCTCTCTTCTTCTCTCAATAGATCCTCCTCATAGCCTAGTTATCCATCATTTCCCACAGGGATCCTTTACGGAGGCAATCACTCTACACCACAGAATCCTCTTCTACCTCTTCCTCCTTCACCAACCTTGGCCCCCTTGCGTCCAAGAGAACCATCTCGCTGGCTATGACCTCAGTACGGTAATGTTTCTGCCCTTGATTCTCCCAGCTACGGGTTTGGAGTCTACCCTCCACATAAACCCGGGAGCCCTTGCTGAGATACTTATTGCATATCTCGGCTAGGTGCCCCCAGGCTACTACTCGAAACCACTCTGTCGCCTCTCGCTGCTCGCCTTCAGAGGTGACCCAGCTCCTCGAGGTGGCCACACTGAAAGAGGTTACTGGCCGCCCCGTGGGGGTATAACGCATCTCTGGATCGCTCCCCAGGTTGCCGATGATCATCACTTTGTTAAGGCCTCTCGCCATCCCTATACACTCCTTTCCTCAACCTCGCCTCTCTAGACCCGTACTATTAGATAGCGAATGATCTCCTCTGATAAGGTTAGACTCCTCTCCACCTCCTTCAACATCTGGGGTTCCAACTGGATTCGATTCAATACATAGTACCCCTCCTTCAACTTCTGAATGGGGTAGGCTAGGCGGCGTTTGCCCCAACGTTTCACTTCCGTTACCTGCCCGCCGTTACCGGTCACAACCTGGTCCACTTTCTTGCCTATCTCTTCTAGAGCCTCCTCTTCCACATCTGGGCGAACGATGTAGGTTAACTCGTACTCCCTCAATCTAATCTCCTTTCCACGGGTTTGCCCCGAGTCCACCTCGGAGCAGAAAGGCTGTCAACAAAGGCAAATTATATCATGGACCCCCCTTATGGGCAAGGCTAGAGGTGAAATCGAATATGGACGATGTCTCCCTCTCGTATCCGGTAATCGCGCCCCTCTAGATGCAAGAGTCCCCTCTCTCGAGCCCGGGCAAAGGAGCCAGCCTTCATGAGATCTTCGTAGGATATGATTTCGGCCCGGATGAATCCTCTCTTCATATCACTATGGATTTTCCCCGCGGCCTCCACCGCGGGGGTGCCTCGTGGTACCGTCCAAGCGCGGACCTCTCGGCCTCCGGTGGTGGTGAAAAAGGTGACTAAATCGAGGAGCCGGTAACTGGCCTCGATCAGACGGTTAAGCCCTGGCGCCTCAAGCCCCCACTCCTCCCTGTAGGCTTGGGCTTCTTCCTGGGGCCACTCCAAGAGTTCCGCCTCCAACTCGGCGCAGAGAACGATCACTTCGGCACCGGCCGACTCTTTCACCGCTGCCGTCAACTCGTTCCCAGAGGGGAGCGCCTCTTCGTCCACATTGGCCACGCATAATCTGGGCTTGTTGGTGAGCAGGTTCAAAGGTCTCATTATCTCCTTCTCCTCCGCGTTTAAGGGCAACCCACGTACTTGCCCGCCTTGGCTTAGGACCTCGTGAAGGCGCTCCAACAACTCCAGTTCCTCCTCATACTCCCCTTTATCCCCTTTCACTTGACGTCTCAACTTCTCCAGTCGCTTCACCACGGTGGCTAGATCCGCTAGAGCCAACTCCAACTCCACCACCTCGATATCATCTTTGGGGTTCAGTTCCGAGGTTACGTGAGGGATGTCAGCGGCGGAGAAACAGCGTACCACCATGCAGACCGCATCCACGTCGCGGATATGTCCCAAGAACTGGTTGCCCAGCCCTTCCCCCTGGCTAGCCCCCTTCACTAGGCCGGCGATATCTACGAACTCGATGGTGGTGGGTACGATCTCCTCTGGGTTTACCAGGGCGGCAATCCTTTGCAGTCGTTCATCAGGGACCATGGCCACCCCCACATTTCGCTCAAGGGTGGTGAAAGGGTAGGGGGCCACCGGAGCACAAGCCCCGGTGAGAGCGTTGAAGAGCGTGGTCTTGCCTACATTGGGCAAACCGATTAAGCCGATTTGAAGAGCCATGTTACACCTCAACCAATGTAATCACCAAGAATTGGCGGTGTTGACAACCACTTCACGCCACTGTAGAATATGTATGCAAATACTATCCTACGGTTCTGGACGAAAAAACGCAAGCCAAGTTTCCGCGGAGGAGTGAGTGTCATGGTCTACCAACTAGTAGATGGAATAAACCCAAACGCAGAACCCAATAACACTAGTATTACTAATCCTGATGTTGAAGAAGCAGTTTACTTCAAACCGAAGGGTTCCTATCAAATCGGAAGAATAGAATTCTGGACAGGCAGGGTAAGCGCAAAAGAACTAGCGTTGACAACCCGGTTACGACAAGACAAGGGCGGACTCCCAGGGCCTGTGGTGAGAGAAGCCAAGGTTGCCATAACCGAAGCGGCGGATGGATGGTACGGCACAGACTTTTCGGAAACCTATCCGGTGTCACGCGACGAGACATATTGGCTATGCTTTAAGGGCGAAACAGTGATAAATTCACCTATAAAATACTTAGCTCGATATCAAGAAGAAACGGGGCAAATCGTCGAAACACTACTCTTCAGCGGGCATGACATGATGTTTCGAAGCCCACGTGCGAGCGAAGAATGGGTGCGAACAAGCCCGGAAGTCCAAAGAGCCCAATACTTCTGGTCAATAGACGGGAGACATTGGAGTGGGCCTTACTATGGCTATCACATGATCCGAATCTACGGGATCTTCTGAACCGATAAGGATCGAAAGGCATGGCTTCCAGTCGCAAGCAATACGTACCTCAGGATGATGGCGTTCAATTTGTTGAACGGTTTGGGGAGATTGATCTTGCACTACATGACGTGAAACACAGTCAAGATGACTTGAAGAATAAGGTCACGACCATATCCTGGGTATTTGGCATCCTTATTTGGTTATTAGGGACCGCCGCTATGGGTTTCGGTTTATATGTAGTTACGAATTCGCTTTCATTGGCGATATCACCGACTTTGGCCGTTTTCATATGGGGTCTACCTACCGAACTTGTCCTGGTTGCAGGTGTATTGCACCGCCTTTCCAAGAGCACCTGAAGTATTAATCACTGTGCAGAGGTAGAGCCAATCAGTCCTTTTTCCTATTCTGTTTCCTCTTCCGGCGGCAAAAGATACGCCTCTACCACCTTCCGCAGGATCGGTGCCGCGGCCACGGAGCCCTCGCCACCGTGCTCCACCACTACCGCCACCGCTATCTTTGGGTCATCGGCAGGGGCATACCCCGCGAACCAGGCGTGGGGCTTCCCGCTGGGGACCTCCGCCGTCCCCGTCTTCCCCGCCACCGGGAAGGGGGAATCTTTGAAGGTGTAGTAAGCCGTCCCCCGGGGGTTCATAGCCACCTCCCGCAGAGCCTCCTGGATCAGTTGCAGATGCTTAGGCGAAAGGGGCAGTTTGCCTATCTCCACTGGCTCGAAGATCTCTTCTTCGCTGTAGGTGCCCCCCAGACGAAGCACTAGATGGGGCCTATAGAGTGTGCCCCCGTTGGCTATAGCAGCCATCATGTCGGCTACCTGGAGGGGAGTGGCCAAAAGGTCCCCCTGTCCCACCGCCAAGTTCACCGCGTCGCCTGGCACCCAGAAGGGGTTCCCCACGCCGGTGAACCCCACTTCCTTCCATGCCGGATCGGGGACGAGCCCCTCTGCCTCGTCCACCTCTATGCCCGTCAGTTCGCCAAAGCCCAATTTGTGTCCGAAATTGGGAAGTAACCAAGGGTCTATATTATTTAGGCGGAACCCCATCTCGAAGAAGAAGACATCGCAGGAGCGGATGATAGCCCAGCGAAAATCCATATCCCCATGAGAGGCCCAATCGGTCTTCCTCAAGTTGGGGCCCTGCCAGACGCCGGTGCAATGGATGGTGGTTGAAGGGTCGAAGCCCGCTCCCTCCAGAGCCGCCGTGGCGGTCACTATCTTGAAGACGGAGCCCGTGGGATAGGCTCCCTGGGTGGCCCTGTTGAGCAAAGGTCGTCCGGGGTCCCCTAGGAGAGCCTGCCATTCGCTGGCTTCCAACCCCTGAACCAGGGGGTTGAGGTCGAAGGTGGGATGGCTTACCAGGGCCAGAATCTCCCCGCTATGGGGGTCCAAAGCCACGATAGCCCCGGTTTTATCGCCTAATACTTCCTCCGCCACCCTCTGCAGATCTAGATCTATCGTGGTGTGGATGCTGCGGCTGGGACGGGCGAGGTATTCCCTGATCACCTCTACCACCTCCCCTTGAGGGGTGACGACGGAGAGAACCCCTCCCATCCGGCCAGCCAGGTATCCCTCTCCCCACTGCTCCAGGCCGGCCTTGCCCACCCTGTCGCCATCCCGATACCCTTCATCGGAGAGCGAGGCCAACTCCTCTTGATCGATCTCCCCCACATACCCCACGATATGGGAAGCCACGGTCCCCTGGGGATAGGTCCTTATCGGCTTCTCTCGCAGAGATACCCCAGCCAAGGAAGAGAGGGTTTCCCTATGCTCTATACTCTCCTCGAAGGTGATCTCCCCGATGGGTACCCACCAGTGGGGCTGTATGCCCACAGTGTGATACTTTTCGCTTATCTCCCCCTGGCTCATCCCCAGGATGCGACTCAACTCCGAAAGGAGCCGGGGCTCATCTTGGATTTGGCCTGGTATTACCCCCACCATTACTAGAGCCCCTTCGATGGCCAACGGCTCTCCGTTCCGGGCATAGATGTTGGCCCTGGCGGGGACTTCCCTTTCTAGATAGACCAAATTCTCATCGCTCAGATTAGGGAAGATAAGAGACGGCGACCACACCACTTTCCACCCCTCTTCCCAAACGAGAGGCAAGGTGTTCTCCACCAGAAACTCGCCCAAGAGAACCGTGCGCAGCGTTACTATGAACCTAGCCTCCGCCTTCTCGCCCTTCTCTTCGACCCCCGTGACTTCGACGGAGAGGGAAGTGACTGTGCTCTCTTCTGTGACCCTCTGGTACCGCTCTATGAACTTCTCCTCGCTGACGGTCGCCTTTGAAGGCGAGGAGAGAAAGCCGTACATGGAGGTGTAGGCCCTTTCCTCCCAGGCGGCAAGGAACGCCTCGGCGACGGGGAGGGAGGAGGGCTTGAGAGGCGTGGGGTTGGGAGTAGCCTCTGGGGTGGAAGAGCCTTGGCAAGATACCGCTAGGACCAAAAGGGTGGCCAAAAGAAGCAGGCGTTTCATTTCTGGCCTATTATACCAGGTAAAGGCGGCGCAAGTAAAGATTCCGACTAGCGGTCGGGATCTTTACCCTGTGGCCCAATTGACTAACTATGCCAAGCCTGGCTGATCTCTCGAATGGCGCTATTGGTAGCCCGGCGGTAATAGCCGTTACGGGGAACAACCACACCCAATACGAACTCTTCCCCGCTGGTGGTGAAATAGCGACATACCAAGCGGATGCGGTCATCGGCCAGGACGGAGACCTCATCTAACTGACCTAGGCCAACCCTG
>Ga0209121_10000850_pt1 | contig 32713 bp, 33 predicted proteins | sample Cruoilmetagenom3_FD_187292 | JGI IMG/M metagenome (GOLD analysis project Ga0209121, IMG submission 187292) | Oil polluted marine microbial communities from Coal Oil Point, Santa Barbara, California, USA - Sample 3 (SPAdes) (version 2) | ecosystem: Environmental > Aquatic > Marine > Oil seeps ... | reverse complement strand
CGGCGACGCTTCTCAAACTCATCTCGCTCCCAAGGTAACCCTCAAATCCCTCAGCGTGGCTGATGCCAAGATGGAAAAGATCGAAGCCTTGTGCTATACCATTCCTGAAGAATATGGCATTGACGGCGTCATTGGCCTCAATTTCCTGCGCCACTTTAATATCAACCTGAACTTCCAACGGGGGATGCTGACCCTTAATCGCTTGGGCTAATTCCTTTGAGGTTAGCGACAGACAAACAATCCGTAATTTGCCAAATCCCCTTTTCATCTTTTAGTTCGTCCCTATATGACTATAACATGCCCGTAGGGTCGGGGCTTGCCCCCGACCCTACTTTCCGTCATTGCGAGCCTTTCATTCCCTATCATTTCGAGCCAAGTTTCCTCTCCCTTCAACCCCCTTTATTTGGCAAGGGACGTGAGGGTGAGAGCTAACTGCTCACAACAATCATCTGATATACTGACATTTGCCAGTTAGCTTGGATTGCCTCGGGAAGGCGGTACTTGTGCAGAGATGACGGACATTAACGATATCAAAGAAAGAGCCAGACAGGGCAAATATAGAATCTCCTTCACCCGTACGGTCAAGCTCAGGCAAAGACAAATTGAGATTCGGCAATTGGAAGAAGCGCTGTCTACCGGCAAGATAGTAGAAGACTACCCCGATGACCCTAGAGGACCAAGCTGTCTAATTCGTAGCAGAAAGCCCTACTTTCGCGGTACTTTTGAACCACAGCGGGAAACGACGGGAGTCGTGATAGGACTTTTGGGTGATAGACAGGGAATAGAGGTGCTCAGACACTGGCCTAACGAAGGACTTATCTACGCTTATCGCCTGGGACGAAGGCGTGACCGGCAGTTCCATCGCAGGAGATTGCCACGCCTTCGGCTCCCAATGACAAAGAAAAGCAGTTCGCAATGACAGAGCGGGAGGGCAAGGTGCCACTAATCACGTGAACGAGTACATTTAATAGACTTTCCCCAGGCCCTGTTATATACTTTACCCGAGACGGTTCAAGGTCGGCAGATAGTTAACTGAATTGGGAGCAAGTCGAAAAATGAACTAGGAGGATATGTGGATGAGATCAAGCCTTATCGGGAAGATCGAGAAAGCCAAAAGATACGCACAAGAACCAGGCCGTGTCACTTTATCAAGTTTCACGGCCCATTTTCATGGAGACAATGCTAGCCATAAGATAAGTTATGCTGAGGGAAAATGGCAGTGCAGCTGCGACTTTTTCTCTCAATGGGGAATATGCAGCCACAGCATGGCATTGCAGCAGATGCTGGCTGGTGTGCTGTCCAAGGAAGCTCTTGCCTCTCCTGTGGCGGCTCAATCTCTAGAGAAATAATCTAGAGCCTCGGCCACAACAAATAGAGAGCCAGTAACACAAATCAAATCCTCTTTACCAGCCAGGGATAAAGTGTGGGATAAGGCTTGAAACACGTTCTCAGAAAGCTTTGGCTCAATACCCTGGCTAATGAACCCAGCGGCCACAACCGAAGGAGCGGCAGCGCGAGGATGCGAAGAGCGCGTCACCACCACTCGGGGCGAAAGTGAAACCAATTCTTTCACTATCCCTGGTATGTCCTTATCGCAGGATGCCCCCATAACCAGGAAGACTCGCTTATGATCGAAATATGCCCTGACGTTCTCCACCAGCCTTCTCATTGACGCCACATTGTGAGCACCATCCACCAGTACTATGGGCTTGCGGCTTAGAATCTGAAATCGCCCTGGCCACTCAACCTGGCCAAGCCCTCGGGCAATATGCTCAGCAGTAATTCTAGAGCTGGAAGAGGCTAAAACCTCCAGCGCGGCCACAGCAGTGGCGGCATTCTCAACCTGGTAATCACCCAACAGTGGGATACTAAGGTAGTGAGTGTCCATCCTGCCCTCGACGGTAAATGATTGATGGCAAAGGTCGCTGGTGACGTCATGCCAGGTGATATCTCCGCCTACCTGAATTAGCCTCGCCCTTCGCTGCCGGCAAACACCATCAATTACTGCCATCACCTCTGCCGGCTGAGGAGAGTCTACTACCACGCTGCCTGGTTTGACAATGCCAGCTTTCTCATAAGCTATCTTCTCCAGACTGTGGCCCAAGACCTGAGTATGCTCCAGGCTAATAGGGGTGATAACACAGACCTCTGGTTTAGCCACGTTGGTAGCATCCAGCCTGCCGCCCAAGCCTGCTTCCAGCACCTGAAAATCAGCACGCTTGTTCCTGAAATAGACAAACGCCAGCACGGTCAGGGCTTCGAAGAAGGTCAACTGCCTACAGGCAGAGTCCTCGTTCGTTGCCTCAAAATAAGGCTGGGCTTCCGTCACCAGAGCGGCAAACTCTTCCTTTGAAATCGAGCTGCCGTCTAACCTGATGCGCTCCCTTAAATTGTGAAGATGGGGTGAGGTGTATAACCCCGTTCTATGGCCCGAGACAGTCAGAACTCTGGCAATCATCGCTGCAATGCTTCCCTTGCCTTTGGTACCGGCTATATGGACTGTCCTGGCAGCCAAATGGGGGTTGGCCATACGGCGCAGGAGTTCCTGCACGTGCTCCAGGCTATAGTCAGCCGAGGCAAAAGATATGCCAGGAATTGTTTCGTAGTCAATGAAGTTGTGGAGATACTGCTCAGCCTGACTGTAGTCCATGTGCTTCTGATAATTGCCAATTATATCACCGTCAACGTTGCCTCATATTGAAAACACAGGCGAGAAGGCCTACAATATTTTGCCAAAGGCAAAAAGGGTGGGGGAGTAAATAAGTTCGACTGATTTCGCCCGAAGGGCAAATCAATTATTCGGAAAGCGGAGGCCAGAAAAATGGCGAGACAAGTATTCTACCAGGATGTAAGTGAAGGTATGGAGATACCGTCATTGACCAAACATCCCTCAACGCGACAGTTGGCGATGTGGGCTGGAGGCTCGGGGGACTTCTACGAGATACACTACGATAAGGACTTTGCTCAGAGCCAGGGGCTTGATGGAGTTATCGTTCATGGCAGGTTGAAAGCTGCTTTCATGGGCCAACTGATTACCGACTGGATTGGTACCGAAGGCATTCTAAGAAAACTGGCTTGCCAGTATCGAGGCATTGATGTTCCTTGGCAAGATATGGCTGTGAGAGGGAAGGTAATAAGAAAGTATGTTAAGGATGGCGAGCATTGTGTAGAGCTTGAGGTGTGGACGGAAAATCCCAATGGAGAGAAAACTACGCCAGGCACCGCGCTGGTGGTTCTCCCCTCAAGGAGTCAAACTTCCTAATTACAATCAACAAAGGAGGGAACTAGAGTTGACTGAGGAAAGCACTAGTCTGGAGCAATTGCAGCAGAAAGTAGGTACGGCAGCAGACCCGATTAAATTTGAAATCGAACAGGGGCTAATCACAAGGTTTGTTCAGGCAGTAGGCGATTCCAATCCTTTATGGCAGGATGAAGAGTATGCTAAGAGGAGTAAATATGGCGGCATCGTTGCTCCGCCATGGCTTTTATGCGCCCTTATGACAGCGTCTCTTCCCGATTCTCGACCAAAATCAGTGCCACTGCCGGTGCCAGAGGTCCCACCACCTCGCCAACATATACTGGACGGGGGAGAGGAGTGGGAATTTTTCTTACCAATGAGGCTGGGCGATACCATTACCTCACGCAGCAAGCTGGTCAATGTTTTTGAGCGTGAGGGCAGAATGGGCAAGATGCTTTTCTTTGTCTACCAGACGAGTTACACCAATCAGCGTGGTGAGTTGGTGGCCAGAACTTCCAGCACTGTGATCAATTACTAGAGGGAGAAAAATAGATATAGTCCATGCGGTTTCTCACTAAGCTAGTTGACGCTACCAGGAAAAATAAGAGCTTGCTTTGCATCGGGCTTGACCCCAATCCGGACCTGATGCCCAAAGTGGACACCCTAGGGTTTAACAAGGCTATTATTGATGCCACCTATGACCTGGTATGCTCCTATAAGCCCAACCTGGCTTTTTACGAAGCTTTAGGAATCGAAGGACTTACTATTTTGGAAAAGACTGTTGAGCATATACCCGGTGATATTCCTATAATTGGCGATGGCAAGCGCGGCGACATAGGTAATACCGCCAAAGCTTATGCCAAAGCCCTTTTCTCCATTCTTGGCTTTGACGCCGCTACAGTCAACCCTTATCTTGGCTTCGATTCCATAGAGCCGTTCATCAGCTACCAGGATAAAGGAGTGTTTATCTTATGCCGCACGTCAAACGTCAGTGCCAGAGATTTCCAGGATCTCCGCTGCAATACCGGTTCTTCACTCTACGAAACGGTGGCGCACAAAGCCAGAGAATGGAATGTTTATGGCAATATTGGCCTGGTGGTGGGAGCCACCTACCCTGAGGAATTAAGGAAAATCCGCTCAATCTGCCCCGAGATGTGCTTGCTCATCCCGGGCATTGGCGCTCAAGGTGGCGATTTGGCTTCAGCCGTCAAATATGGAGTGGATGCTCAAGGAGAAAAAGCAGTTATCAACGTTTCGAGACAAATTCTCTACGCTTCAAAGGGGAAAGATTTTGCTGAGGCAGCCAGAAATACCGCCGAGAGAATCCGTAACCAGATCAACTCTTGCCTAAAACCGAAATGATGTCTTTGTTTTGTCACCCTCTTCTTATTCCTCTCCCTTCAAGGGAGAGGTTAGGTGAGGGATTCTTCGCGGAGCCTGTCCTAGTGAGCGGAAGCTCTGAGCCTTCCGCTTTTTGTCATTCTGAGGGAGCGAAGCGACCGAAGAATCTCCCTCAGGGTAAACTCCGCGCAGGGTCAGCGAAGAGTCTAGATTCTTCGCTGTGGCTCCGAATGACAGGAAGGATTGTTAAAGAAGCGCCATAAAGACTTTGGATATAAAGCTCGGCGATGTAGTTCGCCTGCGTAAGCCGCACCCCTGTGGCGGCTATGAGTGGGAAGTAGTACGAGTTGGCGCCGACATTGGCCTTAGATGCCTTAAATGCCAGCGAAGGGTTCTTTTACACAGAGGCGTATTTGAGAGAAGGGTAAAATCAGTTGTTTCCCAAAAGTAACTAGCTCCTTGCCAAGGAAAAGAGGAAACTCTACGGCTTACGGTTTCCCTTGGAGAAAAGATGTGGTATAAATAGATTTGAACTGGAGGGAAGATGAAAACCTATGCTTTTAAAGTGGATTTAGAACCTGATGAGGAGGGATGGCGAGCTTTTTATCCTCCTTGGGAAGAAATTGGCGCTTCCACCTGGGGCAAAACCAAAGAGGAGGCTTTAAAAAATATTACCGAAGTCCTCTCTATGATTTTAGGGGAATTTACTGAGGAGGGAAAGTCAATACCCATTACAGAAAGAATGACTGTCTCTGAGGAAGCCCTGGTGACAGTAAATGTATGAACAAGATTGATTATGCAAAACTTGGCTCCCTCACATCTCTAGAATTAATAAAGGCTCTGTTAAAAGAAGGATTCATTTTTACCCGCCAGCGAGGCAGTCATCATCGTTACCATCATCCGGATGGTCGAAGAGTAACAGTTCCGTTCACTCGCTCCGGCGATACCTTTGCCAAAGGCACCTTGAAAAGCATCATTGAGAAACAAGCTAAATGGAGTGAGGAAGATTTAAAACGGCTGAATCTTTCAAGATAACTGTACCTTGCTGATACAAAAGAGCCATTCACAGCTGATAGCTAGCCATTGTTAGCTTGCCATAGCTAATCTATAATGGAAGTATGACCCGCCTCATTTTTCACATTGACCTGGATGCTTTCTTCGTCTCTGTGGAGCAAGCGATCAACCCCAAGCTAAAGGGGAAGCCGGTGATTGTTGGCGGAGATCCCGAGCGCCGTGGCGTGGTATCTTCTGCTTCCTACGAAGCGCGAGAATTCGGTATTCATGCCGGCATGCCTTTATCCCAGGCCCGCCGCCTTTGCCCTCAAGCGACTTTCATACAAGCCAATTTCTCCCGCTATAGAGATGCTTCAGCTAAGTTTATGCAAGTCCTGGCTGATTTCTCTCCTTCCATTGAGCCTTTGGGACTTGACGAGGCGTACCTCGGTGTTACCGGATGTGAACAGCGTTATGGTTCTGGTCAAAAGTTGGCCTTTGCCATAAAGAAACGCATATATAGAGAACTCAACATCACTGCCTCAGTAGGCATTGCTACCTGCAAGGTGGTGGCCAAAATCGCGTCTGATTTATGTAAACCAGATGGATTGCTCGAGATAGCCCCAGGGGAGGAGCGAGATTTCCTTAATCCCCTTCCCGTGGCTAAATTGCCCGGGGTGGGCAAGAAAACGGAGCAAGCATTAAAGCATATGGGCCTAAGCACCATAGGTGAACTGGCATCACTTCCTTCGGAAGTAGCCAAAGGACATTTCGGAAAGTTCGGCGTAGCAGTTCATCGCTACGCCAATGCAATAGATGACCGCAAGGTAGAGACGCCTGGTGAACCCAAGTCCATTAGCCAGCAAGCTACTTTTGCTCAAGATAGCTTGGACCGCCATTTCCTTGAGGCCAATCTCCGCCACATATGCGAAGAAGTTGGTGCCAAGCTACGCTCTCGAGATAAGCAGGCAATATGCGTAACTTTAAGGGTCAGATATGCTGACTTCAAGACAATCACTCGTCAAGCCACCCTGAAAACAGCGAGCAATAGCAATCAAGTTATCTTGGCCGCAGCTTTGCAATTGCTGAATAGAGTTTTAGCCCAAAAAGGAAAACCAATCCGACTCATAGGCGTCAAAGTATCAAATCTGGTTGGTAGAGAAAAACAGCTCTATATGTTCGATTCCAAGGTAGGAAGGTCGCAAAAGTTAGACAAAGCCATAGCCGAAATTCATAGAAAATACGGCCAAGCAGCGATAAAAACAGGCAGCAACTAAAAAGAAAACAAAGCCCAAGAATCTACCCATGATTATTAGCAGCTTCCAGTATAGCCCTGAATAAGCTCATATCAATGTTGCCGCCACTGATAATAGATACAACATTGCTACCATCTGTGATGGGAAATTTCTCAAATAGTAAGGCGGCCACTGAAGCTGCACCGGCACCTTCAGCTATGATCTTAGCCTCTTTAGCCAGCGTAACAATAGCTGACTTCATCTCTTCATCCGAAACAGTAACAATATTATCTACGCAGTGCTTTACAATTTTGAAGTTCAATTCCCCTGGCTTTCTAACAGCAATTCCATCAGCAAAAGTACTTATTGATGCCAATTCCACTAGCTTATTGGCTTTGACGGACTCAAGCATAGCGGCTGCTCCTGCCGCCTGCACGCCAATAATCTGGATATCTGTCTTAATTTGCTTAGTGGCTAGACAAACCCCTGAAATACCTCCGCCTCCCCCAATAGGAAAGACTATTATCTGTGTCTGAGGAACATCTTCCAGGATTTCTAAGCCTATACTTCCATTCCCTGCTATCACATCGGGATCGTCGAAGCTGGGTATGTAGGTGTATCCCTTATCCTCAGCCAGAGAGTGGGCATAAAGGGCGGCATCATCGTAGGTCTTCCCTTTTATGATAACCTCAGCTCTGTTTTCTTTAATCTTTTCTCTCTTATTTAGCGGGGCAGCCTCGGGTAAGACTACTACTGCCTTCACCCCGTTACGCAGGGCAGCTAGGGAAAGGCCCTGCCCATGGTTTCCTGAAGAAGCAGTGATAACCCCTTTCTCTTTTTGCTCTTTGCTCAACAGGGCAATTTTGTTGGCATTTCCACGAGCTTTAAATGCTTGCGTAACCTGTAGATTCTCCAATTTCAGAAACACTTCTTTTCCTGTCATTCGACTTAAGGGCAAGGAGTAGATACAAGGGGTTTTATTGATTTTATCTTTAATCCTTTCTCGAGCTTGCTTTATCTGGTCAAGAGAAATTTCGAACATTTAGTTCTCCTTCCTTGATCGATTTCATTTTCGCCTATTCCTGGTAGCATTTTAGCATTTAGCAAGGCATAGTTCATGCCTGAGGGAAACAGCTTCCGATTACATAGGTAGCCACGCCGCTTGCTGTAACTGCCTCAATCTCTCTTCTCTCCAAGAAGTTTGACGGGCAGTGTCTCAATTCTTATACTGTGATACTCAGGAGGGGTGACCGAGTGGCTTATGGTGACGGTCTTGAAAACCGTTTTCGCTTCTAGCGAACGTGGGTTCGAATCCCACCTCCTCCGCTTATAACTAAAGCTAGTTTTTGTAGCTTGTTAACTACTTGCTTGCTTTTTCGTAGCCCAAGGGACAATGCCGGCCTTCATTACTTGCCCCGGCAGCACCCTTCCAAGCAAGTCTTGAACCATCCTGGCGCACTCAATTAACTTGGAGAGGTTAACTCCGGTATCAATCTCCATGCTTTCCAGCATGTGAACCATATCCGCAGTGGGGATGTTCCCGGTAGCCCCTGGGGCATAAGGGCAGCCTCCCAACCCGCATATAGAAGCATCGAAGATATTAGCACCTTCAAGCATCGCTGCCAATACATTGGCCATACCTGCTCCTCTGGTATTATGAAAGTGAAGAGAAAATTCGACATCTTTCAGCTTATCCCTAAACCTGCTCACCATCTGGCTTACCTGAGAAGGATCAGCCATGCCGACAGTATCCGCCAAACAGACCTCGTGCACTCCCATGGCAAGGTACTCCCGGGCTATCTCATCTACTTTTTCTGGTGGCACCCACCCCTCAAAAGGACAGCCAAAGCTAGTGGCGATGCTTCCCCTGATTCTCATTCCGTTGTCCAGCGCTATTCTGGCTACTTCCTTAAGTGCCTTCAAAGACTCAGCGACGGACATATTTAAATTACTTTTGTTATGGCTTTCGCTAGCCGAGACAACGAGGTTGATTTCCTTGACCCCGGCTTGTAGAGCTCTCTCAACGCCCTTCACATTTGGAATCAGGGCCATATATCTAATCCCCTCTTTCCTTTTAATTCCAGCCATGACCTCGGCAGCATCGGCCAACTGGGGAATGGCTTTAGGATGGACAAAAGATGTCGCCTCAATTCTCCGCAAACCAGTCTCCGATAACTGGTCAGTAATCTTGATTTTTTGTTTCGTGGGAATAAAACCAGACTCGTTTTGAAACCCGTCTCTGGGGCCAACTTCGACAATGGTTACTTGCTTAGGCAGACTCATCGGTAATCTCCTCTCCTTATTCTAATCTTGAGGCTTATACTGTACCGCAACGCCCTTTTCTATAAGCCGCTGGATTTCCTTCTCACTATATCCCAGCTCTCCAAGAACCTGACCAGTATGCTCACCTAGATGGGGAGTCTGCATCCTCGTCTCAGGCAACTCCCCAGAAATCATCATCGGAGTCCGAACTGTTTTTATCTTCCCTTTGCCAGGATAGTCCCATTCCTCAACTAGCTGCCGTAGCTGTATCTGAGGGTCCTGGCTGACTTCAGCTACATTTAGCAGCCGGCCACATGGAACACCTGCCGCCGCTAGCCTGGATTCTAGCTCAGCACTGCTATATTGTTTGCAAATCTCGCTCACCTCAGCTACCAACTCATCACGATGCTCACGCCTCCCCTTGTCCCTAGTATACCGGGGATCACTGCCAAGCTCATCCAACCCAAGCGCCTGACAGAAAGCCACCCAGAATTTGTCTGTAGAGACCCCAATCCAGATCGGGCTGTCCTTAGTATCGAAGGCCTGATAGGGTGTCCATGCGCTGTGCCCTGATCCGGCACGTGAAGGAAGCTTACCAGTAAACGAATGATGCGTTATATAGTAGTTCATTGCGAAAACGGCAGTGTCTAATAAGGAAACATCTATCCTCTGGCCCTTACCTGTCTTCTCCCGGTCCAACAGGCTTCCTAAGATGCCAATTACTCCGTACAAGCTGCCAGTCATGTCAATGAGGGAGGTAACCTGTCTACATGGCCTACCATCCGCTTCTCCTGTGGCTATCATAATGCCTGACATCGCCTGAGCTACCGGGTCATAAGCTGGGCGCTGGCTATAAGGTCCACTTTGTCCAAAGCCAGAAACTGAACAATATATTATTCTGGGATTCACCTGGCTCACCTTATCATAGCTTAGACCAAGTCTATCTGCAGTGCCAGGCACGAAATTCTCCGCAAACACATCGGCTCTGCTGGCCAATTTCAGAGCTATTTCTTGGCCCTCCTTCGCTCTTAAATCCAAGGCTATGCCTCGCTTATTGCGATTCGTCGCTAGCAGTATGGCACCGTCGAAGGCATGGCGGTAATGCTCACCTCTAGGCGGCTCAATCTTTATCACATCAGCACCCATATCTCCCAGTACCATTGTGCCAAGCGCCCCAGCAATAGCCGAGGTCAAATCAACCACTTTTACTCCTTCTAAGAATCTCATATTAACCTCCAATGATTAGGATTTGCCTTTTCCAAGCATTATATCTTCCGTCCTTTCCCACTTCAATAAGTTCTACCTGCCAACATCAAAAGGGGCTCTTACCCAGTTTCAAGGTTTCTTTGCTCTGAGGCGTTCTTTGGTATATTCGATGAGGCCTCCCTCCTTTGTTATCTCCAACATAAACGCTGGGTATGGCTTAGCATAAAACTTTTTGCTCTTGGTCAGATTAATTATCTCCCCAGTGGTCAATTCCACCTCAAGCTCATCCCCCATTTCCGTGGCTTCAGCAGCCTCAGTACATTCTAAAACAGGTAAGCCAATATTTATAGCATTGCGGAAGAAGATACGGGCGAAGCTAGAGGCAATAACGCCGGAGATGCCGGAGTGCTTAATGACAAGGGGAGCCTGCTCCCGTGAGGAGCCACAACCAAAATTGGTGGTAGCTACAATGAAATCTCCAGTGCGCACTCGGCTGGCAAACTCGCGATCTATATCCTCCATGCAACGTTTGGTCAGCTCATCAAGATCGGAGACATTCAAATAGCGAGCTGGGATAATAACATCAGTGTTAACATCGGGACCGTATTTATGTGCTTTTCCTTTTAGTCTCATGATATAACCTCCTCGGGACTGGCGATTCGACCCAATATGGCGCTAGCCGCCGCCACTGCCGGACTCGCCAGGTAGACTTCCGACTGGGGGCTTCCCATTCTGCCGACAAAATTTCGATTGGTGGTAGATAAGCAGCGCTCACCTGCAGCTAAAACCCCCATGTGTCCACCGCAGCAGGGACCACAGGTGGGAGTGCTTACTGCAGCTCCAGCCTCTATAAATGTCTCTATTAAGCCCTCTCTTAATGCCTCAAGGTAAACTTGCTGCGAGCCTGGGATGACGATGCACCTAATTTCCGAATGTATTTGCTTTCCCTGAAATAGTCTAGCTGCTACTCTTAAGTCGCCAAGGCGACCGTTGGTGCAGCCACCAATCACTACCTGGTCCAATCTTACCTCGCCTACCTGACTTAAAGGTTTAACGTTAGAGGGAAGGCAGGGGAAAGCTACTTGGGGTTCGATTTTCGATACATCATATTCGATAACGTTTGCATATTCAGCATCTTCATCCGATTGGTATGTTAAGTAAGTCTCGTTGCCATGCATTGTCACGTACTCTTTCGTCTTATTATCTACATTGAAGATGCCGGCTTTAGCTCCAGCTTCAACAGCCATGTTTGCCATAGTGAAACGTCCATCCATAGATAGTGCATCGATCGCTTCACCGCTAAACTCCATAACTGAATAGAGAGCCCCATCAACGCCAATATCACCGATGGTATACAGGATGAGGTCCTTACCGCCAACCCATTTAGGCAGCTCTCCGTGGTAGACAAATCTAATAGTCGGTGGCACCTTCATCCATACTTCACCCATGGCCATGGCTACAGCGATATCAGTCGAACCCATGCCCGTAGCAAAAGCTCCTAACGCTCCATAGGTGCAGGTATGTGAATCAGCGCCAACGATAACTTGGCCAGGCAGGGCAAGGCCTTGCTCAGGTAAGAGCACGTGCTCTATCCCCATCCGACCTACTTCGAAATAGACTAGCCCCTGTTCCCTAGCAAACTGGCGCATCAGCTTTGCCTGCTCTGCAGATTGTATATCCTTATTAGGGCAAAAGTGGTCAGGAACCATGACCACTTTTCTAGCATCAAATACCTTGCCTACTCCAAGCCGTTGAAATTCCTTTATAGCCAGGGGTGCCATGATGTCATTGGCTAAAACCAAATCAACCGTAGCACTTATGAATTCGCCAGGGCTGACTTTCCTCTTGCCACTATGAGCTGCCAAAATTCTCTCAGTTAATGTCATTTAGAACCTCCTTTCATAGGAATTACCTGCACATGCGTAGCCTTCCTTGTATTACAACATCGTTCCTGGCAACCATAAGCACAGAGGGGGGAAAGCTACGAAGATTGCCAGGCAAACCACTTCAACGGCAACGAAGGGTAACACACCTCGGATAATGTCTGTAAGTGAGACATCCTCAGGGGCAATTCCCTTGATGGTATAAAGATTGAGCCCCACGGGTGGCGTGACCACCGCCATCTCAAGGGTAATTCCCATAACTATGCCAAACCATAAAGTATTGTACCCCAGAAACTTAATGATAGGAATCAAGAGAGGTGCACTAATTGTGATCACGGAGACTATATCCACAAACATCCCCATCACGATGAGCATCCCCATAACGGCTGTCAGAACTACCCATGTAGGCCACCCAGACGCGCTTATAAATCCCACCAACCACTGAGGAACCATGAGCAAGGTCAAAATATAGCCAAAGACCAAAGCACAGACAAAGATGAGCAGGATCATCCCGGTCGTGAGCATAGCGCTCCGAAAAATGCGCCTGAGCACCTGCCAGTTCAGACTTCTGTAAACGGCAGAGGCAAGGATAAGAGCGACTATGAAGCCCACCGCCGCTGCCTCTGTAGGAGTAGCAATCCCTAAGTAGATGGACCCCAGAACTGCGAAAATAAGCAATAGGGCAGGCCATATCCTACTAAGCGAGATGAGCCTCAGCTTCCAGGTAACAATCTCCTTTGTCGGGGGAGCTATCTCAGGCTGCCATCGCGCCCGAATGCCAATGTAAGTCATCATCATCAAGGCCAGTACGATTCCCGGGACAATGCCCCCAATGAACAGCATCCCCACCGATTCATCGGCTACCTCCCCATACAGAATGAAGCCGAGACTCGGGGGAATAAGTAGAGCCAAGGCTCCAGCAGCAGCCACAGAACCTGTAGCCAAGCACTTATCGTATCCTCTATCGAGCATCTCAGGGATAGCGAAGGCACCGATGGTAGCTGCGCCAGCAATGCTTACACCACACATGGCGGCAAACACAGCGCAGGCAGCGACGCTAGCCATAGCCAAACCACCGGGGAGACGGCTTAGCCAGCGGCTGCCAAGGGTATAAAGATCTGCCCCCATTCCACTGTGAAAGATCACTTCCCCCATAAGCATGAATAGGGGGACGGCTACTAAGGTGAAGCTCCTCAGCCTATCATACATAACGCTTGGAATGGCTAGTAGCCCCGTTGGCCCTTGAAAGAGGAGAATGCCTAGTACGCTCGCCAGCCCCAGGGAAGCGAAAACTGGCGTCCCGGCAAACAGCAGAGCCAGGAAAGCTACAACTACAATAATGGCGATGAGATTAGGACTCATGGCTCACATTGGCGATCCTGCTTATTTCGCTTTTATCTGTCTTGAGGGATTCCCTTGAGCCCTTCAGCGCCCGGGCACGCTCACTAATTTGGATAATATATTGCAACGCTAACGCAAGGATACCGAAAGCGATAAGGAAATACGGGATCCACATCGGGAAACTCACCAAGGAACTTGACCGAAACCCCCTATGGTAGTTTATTAACATCACCTGTATCGCTTTCCACATCACTACACTGCAGAAAGCAAGTGCCAAGACAGAGGTAACAATATCAACGAGCAATTGTGCTCTCTTTGACAAACGTGTTGTAATTGCCTCCACCCTCACGTGTCTGTTTTCCTTTAGCACCCATGCTATAGACATAAAGCAAATAAACACTAAAAGATACTCACTCACCTCCACGGAGAAGACATCAGCCGCCTTGAACAGGTACCTGAATACCACTTCACGCACCACCAAAATCGCAAGGCCGAAGGCAGCTATCTCTGCCAATGTCTCCATGAACCAACTAATCTTGGTTATGCTATGAGGCACAAGACCTGCTATTCTTTTTATCTTTTCCACGCCACAACAGAATTCGGGAGGAAGGCAAAAGCCTTCCTCCCGAAGTTTTTAATGGTGCGCCTCTATGAAGTCGAGGTATTTTTGGCCATCAGGCACCTCTTCCCCCAGCCACCAATCGTAGACCGGGGCCATCGCCTGTTTGAATGCAGCCAGTTCTCCTGGGGTGGATATGTGAACCGTAACCCCCTCCGCATGATACTGATCAATGGCCGTGGCTACAAAGTCCTTTGCTGCTTGGAACATTTCTTCGTTCCACTCGGCACCTGCCTCCCGCATGATCTCCTGTATATCCGGCGGAAGACTATCCCATGTATCCTTGTTTATAATCAAGAGGTCACCCCACTGGCTGAAGTTGGCAACGGTGAGGTAGTCAACTACTTCATAGAGCTTCCGCCCCAGCCCAGTTAGCAAAGGGCGGGTGCAGCCATCAATAGTGCCTGTCTGGAGTGCCAGATAGAGCTCCGAAGAGCTCATCATTGTGGGGGAACCACCCATTACCTCTATAGCCTTGCAATGACCAGTCGAGGAAACGCCGAGCACCATGCCCTTTACATCGTCAGGGCTTAAGATAGGCTTTTTGCCGTAAAACTGATAGGGTCCACAGGTAGACCAACCTAGAACAACACAATTATTGGTTTCCTCAACAATCGGTGCGATCATATCCCTGAGTCCAGCATCAAAACTTCTCTGTAGGCTGTCCATATCTTCAAACAAAAAGGGCAGGCTGGTGGCTCCAAGTTCAGGCACCTCACCCGTATGATAGGTATCATGGGGAATACCCACATCTATATCCCCTCGCCCTACGGCTGCGAATTCCTCCTTACCGCCGTAAAGCTGCTTGGAATGGTATACCGTAAACTTGACCCTTCCACCACTTCGTTCCTCTACCTTGTCACAGAAGGCGAAACTGGGTTCAACCAGATAGGTGTATGAAAGTGGGAACATAGTAGAAAAGATAAGCTCTGCCGGTTTTTCAGGTGTTGGCCCTTCTGGTGCTTTAGGGGCACAGCCGACAAACATCAAACTTGCAATGACTGCCACCGACAACACTATTGTAACTAGTTTACGTTTCATCTAAAGCTCCTTCCTTAAATTTTCTTCTCAGTCTTTCCTGAGCGCCTTCTGTCTCCTGAGTTTCTTCTATCTCAATAGGCACCACCCCCTTCTCCCTTAATTGGGCAACCAGAACCCCGATTACGGCAGCACACCACACGGGACGAGGAGGATTACTGGCCAAAAAAGTGGCAAAGACCAGGTGCCGTTTCCCGCTGGTCGCCCAGGATACTTTATTTAAACAGCTCGCTCGACCTGCGAGTTGTACATTGCTATGAAACCATTCAAATTTACCTCCCAGACTGAATATCCCATGAAAATCATTGTGGCGGCCGTCCGTATCCTTGGCTGCGTACGTACTCCACCAGCAGCACAGCCGATTTCTCCAGGTGATGCTGCACAAGACTTTCGGCCAGCTCAGGGTTCCTCTCCTGACAGGCATGGATGATTTGAACATGGTCCTTATTGGATTCCTTAAGGCGTTGGCGGAGAAACTCTGCGAAGGTGATCATATAAAGGGTGCTGAGATCGAGCAGCCAATCGATATAACGGCATAGGAAGGATTTTCCTGAGGCGGCGTACAGAAGTGTATGAAACTGGCGGTTACACTGACTCCACAATAGGCCGTCACCCCGTTCTATGGCCCGAGCTTCGTCCCTGGTCAAGCGTTTCAATCGCTGGAGCTCTTTGGTACCTATGTTCGAACACGCGTGGTATGTGGCCCTGCCCTCCAGGGCCCTGCGTATCATATAAACCTCTTCAATTTGCTCGGCAGAAAGGGGTGAAACCACAGGCTTCGAAAAGGGGCGGTGGACTACGAAACCCTGGACCTCGAGAATCTGAATTGCCTCACGGACTGGCGTGCGACTGATGCCCATCTGCTGTGATAGCTCATGGTCATCGAGCTGCTGACCTGGCGATAGGTGGCCTTCAACGATGGCTCGGCGAACCGTGTCCAGTGCAAAGTCGCGAGCTGTTTTATACTTGGTCATGCTAAAGGGTTTGGCATGCTTAATGCGGTATGCTGTATACTGCATATCATTCATCATACTCACCCCTGGACGGTTTGTCAATAGACCCAATTAAATGTCTCTTAGCTAATTTTGGTATTCCTTTGCGTTGACACCTTTCTAGGCACATCCAATGTGGTGCCCCTCGCTGTTTCTAGGCTCAAGGCTTATACTGTACCGCAATGCCCTTTTCTATGAACTGCTGGATTTCCTCTTCACTGTATCCCATCTCCCCCAGAACCTGACTAGTGTGCTCACCAAGATGAGGGCTTTGCACCCTGGTCTCGGGTAACTCCCCAGAAATCATCATCGGAGTCCGAACTGTTTTTATCTTCCCTTTGCCAGGATAGTCCCATTCCTCAATTAGCTGCCGTAGCTGTATCTGAGGGTCCTGGCTGACTTCAGCTACATTCAGCAGCCGGCCACATGGAACACCTGCCGCCGCTAGCCTGGATTCTAGCTCAGCACTGCTATATTGTTTACAAATCTTGCTCACCTCAGCCACCAACTCATCACGATGTTCACGCCTCCCCTTATCCTTAGTGTAGCGAGGGTCGCTGCCAAGCTCACCTAACTTAAGCGCCTGACAGAAGGCCACCCAGAATTTATCCGTGGAGACCCCAATCCAGATCGGGTTGTCCCTGGTATCGAAAGCTTGAAACAGTGGCCATGCTATATGCCCCGATCCAGCGCGTGAAGGAAGCTTACCGGTAAAGGAGTGCTGCGTTATATAGTAGCCCATTGCCGAAACAGCAGTGTCTAATAAGGAAACATCTATCCTCTGCCCCTTGCCTGTCTTCTCCCGATCCAACAGACATCCCAGGATGGCACAAACCGCATACAAGCTGGCAGTCATATCAACAAAGGAGGTAACCTGCCTACATGGCTTACCATCGGGTTCTCCTGTGGCTATCATAATGCCTGACATCGCCTGAGCTACCGGATCGTAAGCTGGGCGCTGGCTATAAGGCCCACTTTGTCCAAAACCAGAAACTGAACAATATATTATTCTGGGATTCACCTGGCTTACCTTATCGTAGCCCAGGCCAAGTCTATCTGCAGTACCAGGCACAAAATTTTCCATAAAAACGTCGGCTTTGCTGGCTAATTTTAGAGCTATTTCCTGGCCTTCCTTCGTTCTTAAGTCCAGCGCTATGCCTCGCTTATTGCGATTCGTAGCCAGCAGTATGGCACCGTCTATAGCATAGCGGTAATGCTCTCCCCTGGGCGGCTCGATCTTTATCACATCAGCACCCATATCTCCCAATATCATCGTCCCAAATGCCCCAGCAATAACCGAAGCAAGGTCAACGACTCTTACCCCTTGTAACAAGTTCATATCAACCTCCTACCATTCGAAAATGGGCCTGCTTAGAGCATTGTATTACAGGCTCTCTACCGCTTCAATAGCTTGCTACTCAGCAACATTAAAAGGCCTCCTGGCTAATTTTGGTATCCATTTTTGTAAGGCGACATTGACAGATAGCTATTTTAGCTTGTATCTTATCGTTTCGGAGGATAGTATGAAGATCCACGAGTATCAAGCTAAAGAACTACTTGCCCAGTATGGTGCCCCTGTACCAAAAGGTGAGGTGGCCAGAACGCCTGAGGAAGCTAGCAAAATCGCAGAGCAAATCGGTGGCCGAGTCGTGATAAAAGGACAAATCCATGGTGGTGGTCGCGGCAAAGCTGGTGGCATTAGAACCGCGGAAACCCCGGGGCAGGCGGAGGAAATAGCAAGGAGTTTGCTGGGAATAAGACTAGTTACACACCAGACCGGATCCGAAGGATTGCCTGTGAATGCTGTCCTGGTAGAGGAAGCCGTTGAGGCCGAAAGAGAGCTTTACCTCAGCGCTCTGATAGATACCTCGGAAAATGTGCCGCTAATGATAGCTAGTGAGGCAGGGGGAATGGAAATTGAAGAGGTAGCAGCTAAGAGCCCCGAGAGGATACTCAAACAGCATATTGATCCAGCTACTGGGCTGTTGCCTTATCAATCGCGGAATCTCGCCTACGGTATGAATTTAGCACCAGAATACGTTAGGCCAGCTACAGAGACAATGGCTAGCGTGTATAAACTGTTCATGGAAAAGGATTGCTCCCTTGTGGAGATCAATCCCCTCGTCACCACTAATGGAAGGCTCCTGGCACTTGATGCCAAGGTAAACTTCGATGACAATGGACTTTCTCGCCACCCTGAAGTTGCTCAATTACGCGATACCTCACAAGAGGATCCACTGGAGGTTGAAGCAGCAAAGCTCGGCGTTAATTATGTAAAGCTTGATGGCAATATAGGCTGCATGGTCAATGGCGCCGGCTTGGCAATGGCGACAATGGACCTTGTTAAGCAAATGGGAGGTGAACCGGCAAACTTTCTAGATGCTGGTGGAGGAGCAAGTGAAGACCAGGTTACGGGTGCTCTTAAGATACTCCTTTCCGACCCCAAGGTTAAGGCGGCATGGGTTAACATCTTCGGTGGCATCTTAAGGTGCGACCTTGTAGCTAGAGCAATAATAAGAGCGGTGAAAGAAAAGGGACTTAAAGTCCCCTTTATCGTCAGGATGAATGGCACAAACCTTGAAGAGGGTATACAGCTGCTAAAAGAGTCAGGATTAGACATAGTTTTTGAATCGAATTTGACTGAGGCAGCAAAAAAAGCAGTCAGTAGTCAGCAGTCAGTATTAGGCTGATGGCTGAAAGCTAATAGCTGAAAGGCTGGAAATGATACTTGTAAATGAAAACACAAAGTTAGTTGTTCAAGGCATCACTGGTCGGGAGGCGACCTTCCATAGCAAAAGGTGCATTGAATATGGCACCACTGTTGTTGCTGGAGTCACGCCGGGCAAAGGGGGAATCAAATGGGAAGAAAAAGTGCCTGTTTTCAATACCCTTGAGCAAGCGGTAAAGGAAACAGGGGCAAATGTCAGCTTAATCTTTGTTCCCGCTGCTTTTGCCTCCGATGCCATTATGGAGGCTGCTGACGGAGGGATAGAGGTTATCGTTTGCATTACAGAGTTCATCCCAGCCCTCGAGGAGGTTAAATGGCACTATCACCTCCGTGGGAAAAAGACCACTGTTATCGGGCCTAATTGCCCTGGGATTATTTCTCCACCGGGAAAATGCAAGGTTGGCATTATGCCTGGCTATATTCACAAGCCGGGCAACATTGGCGTGATATCACGGAGTGGCACTTTAACATACGAAGTAGTGACCCAATTAACGGAGCAAAACCTGGGACAATCTACCTGCGTTGGGCTCGGTGGCGACCCCTTGCCAGGCAGTAATTTCGTTGATTTATTGAAGCTCTTCCAGGCTGATGCGGATACAAATGCCGTAGTCTTGATTGGCGAGATCGGCGGCACGTATGAGCAGGAGGCAGCGCAATTCATAAACAGCGAGATGACCAAGCCAGTCATTGCCTTTGTCGCTGGGAGCACTGCCCCGCCGGGAAGAAGGATGGGCCATGCTGGCGCAATTATTACCGGCAGCGCTAGCAAAGTCTCAGAAAAGATAAAAACACTCTCCGCTGCCGGGGTAACCGTTGTTGAGAATCTCGGTGAAATCGGTCTGACCGCCAAGAAAGTGCTCGTCGGGTTGGGGCTTGTCCGAGCTTAGATCCTTATGTCCTCTTCTTCAACTCTCTCCAAACCGAATTTCTGAATCCTAGCTGTCTCTATACCCTGTCGAAAAGAAGAAAGGTTTAACTCGAGGGCATCTCCTTTGAAGTTTGCAGAGACAGAAGCTTTCACCGCGGAAGCGGGGATATATTCGCAGAGCTCGGTCAAAGCTCCCAAAGCTATCATATTTGCCACCCTTTCGTCGTTGAATCTCTCCCGTGCCATTTTGGTGAAAGGGATTCTCAAGATTCTACTCCATACCACCTCTCTTACGAGGTCGGAGTCCACAACCAACAAGGCGTCCTTCTTAAGCTTTTCAACATTTCTTTCACAACCCTGCTGACTTAGAAGGAGCAGCAGGTCGAAGGCCAAAATACCGGGATAGTCTATTTCCTCATCGCATATAACCAGATTGGATTCTGCCTTTCCGCCTCTTACTGCTGGGTCATAACTTCGGGTTTGAGCCACAAACAGATCTTCGCTGGAAGCTGCTGCCTCAGCCAGTATCGTTCCCATAAGCACCACTCCTTGTCCCCCACTCCCCGCAATTCCTATCTCATAACGCACCAACTTGCTCCTTTAGGCTTTCCCTTAAACTCTCCAGCCTTTCCTGATAGGTTGGAGCTTTGCGATCAACCAGCACCCCTATCCTTATTTTGCCTCGAAGTTCCTCCTCACTGAGGCCCTGTGCTTTCTCCTCAGTCACTGTATTGTCTCTCTGCCATTCCATCATCTCCACCGCTGAGTTCAAGCCTGCTCGCCTTCCATACTGAACAGGACATTGGGAAAGGATCTCCAGGACAGAAAACCCCTTTTTCTTAAGGGCCTTGCTGATAAGTCTTTCCATAAGCCTAACATGATAGACAGTAGACCGGGCCACAAAAACACTCCCCGCTCCCTCAGCAAGTTTACATATATCGAAGGGATTCTCTAAATTTCCATAGGGCGAAGTAGCAGTTCTCATTCCAAGCGGGGTAGTAGGTGAAAGCTGGCCCCCTGTCATTCCATAGACATTGTTATTGATCACGATAGCAGTGATCCCAATATTTCTTCTCGCCGCGTGAATGAAATGATTTCCACCTATGGCCACGGCATCTCCATCACCCATTATCACGGTGACCTTGAGCTCCGGCTTTGTCAACTTTATCCCGGTGGCGAAAGTCAATGCCCTACCATGAGTGGTATGCAAGGTATTAAAGTCAACATAGGTGCTAATCCTTCCTGAGCAACCTATTCCGGAGACGAGCACAATCTGGTCCTTAGTGTATCCGCTTTTATCAATCGCTCTTAGAAGGGCTCCCAGGAAAATCCCCACTCCACATCCGGGACACCACAGCGAGGGGAATCTTTTCGTAGTGCGAAGGTAATCATAAATAATATGCCTTCTTTCAGTCATATATCTCCTCTATTTTGTCCAGTATCTCTTGGGGAGTCATAGGTTCATGAGCCACTTTGTTCAAGGTCTCAACCTGGCACTTCCCTTGATTCACGCGCTTTACCTCTCGAGATATCTGCCCCATGTTCATTTCCGGAACCAAGATTGTGGTCGAGCTCTCCATCAACTGTGTTACCTTCCGGCGCATGAAAGGAAAGAGTATCAGCAGTTTTAAAAGTCCCACTTTCATGCCTTTAGCCCTTGCCTCCTTGACCGCTCTTAAGGCGGCTCGGGCAACCGAACCAAAAGCAATGATGTTCAAGGTGGAATCCTCAGTATAGTATGTCTCTCCCCATTGAAGCTTATCAAAATCCTGGGAGATCTTTTGGAAAAGCCGTTTTATGAAAGGCTCAACCTCATCTGCTCTGGTAGTAGGATACCCCCTTTCATCATGAACAAGCCCGGTCACATGATATCTATATCCATCCCCAAATGCTGGCATCGCTGGGACTGCTGTTCCCGGGTCTCTATAAGGGACAAACCACTCCGGCGGCTCGGTAGGTTTAGGTCTTTCCACAAGCTCTATCTCATCTGGAGAAGGTAAAATAACTTTTTCTCTCATATGGGCTATCATTTCATCTATTAACACTATTACCGGAGTCCGATATTTTTCCGAAAGGTTAAAAGCTTCTATTGTAAGCCCGAGACATTCCGCCACTGAAGAAGGCGCCAGCACAATAATAGGGTGGTCGCCATGAGCTCCCCAGCGAGACTGCATGACGTCGCCCTGGGAAGGATGAGTTGGGACCCCGGTGCTTGGCCCTCCTCGCATAGCGTTGATCACAACGCAAGGGACTTCGGCTGTGGAAGCAAAACTTATGTGTTCCTGCATCAAAGAAAAACCGGGGCCGCTTGTTGCCGTCATAGCCTTAGCCCCGGCTAAAGAAGCCCCGATAACAGCCCCTAAACTGGCTATCTCATCCTCCATTTGGATAAAAACCCCTCCCAAGCGGGGAAGTTCATAAGCCATCCCGTGGGTTATTTCCGAAGCAGGGGTGATGGGATAGCCGGCGAAAAATCTGCAGCCAGCCGCTAGAGCCCCTTTCACACAAGCTTCATTCCCTTGAAGTAACTCTGCTCTCCTCATGTTCCACTACGATAGCAAAATCGGGGCATCTAAGTTCACAAAGACCACATCCGTTGCAGCTTTCACTATCTTTGAGAGAAGGATAGCCGTCTTGGTCTGCTTCCAAGGCCTTTTTGGGGCAAAAGGCGATGCAAATTCCACACCTCTTGCACCAGTTCCTGTATATTCTTACATCCTTGGGTGAAGACATAAACTCGCTGTAGAAGCGCCATCAATGTAACACATCTCAGGCCATAGAGGCAAAATCTTGTGAACAGTTGTTAAACTCCTTCAGCAAATTCCCAGGACAGTCCACACTCTTGCAAAGCACACGAAAGAGATGCTTGCTGCCGACCACCGGCCTTCCAGTGCCCCAGTTGAAACGGAATAGAGACTGTATTACTCATAGCGAGCATCCTGGGAGGGGCTTTTGATACCGCGCGTAGACGCGTCACTGCGGCTTCGCTGCGCGGCTGTTGATGTGATACAGGTTTTTCTTAACAGAACGTGATTACATTGCCAGCGTTGTTGAAAAAGAAAACATCCATACCCAATCCGACGGCCAGTTTAACGGATGATTCCAACCCTGTACAATGGGATACACCTACCTTGTGCACACCAATTTTCTTCAATTCACGGATGGTCGACTCCATCTGGTAATCCGAAGCCTTTATGAGGTGAGTCCCACCAACAACCATGTGCACCTTATCCATGCCAGTAATCTTTTGGGTGTGGTGAATCGTATTGATGGTGCCATGATGAGCACATCCTAAAACAATAATTAATCCCAGTTCTGTCTTTATATAAACGGCGGCATCATCATTAATTGGATCAGGGATAAATTTCGCATCCCCATCAACATACTTGCCCCCACCTTCTTTGAGATAACAGATATTAGCAATTTTCTCATAGTCATTGAGCATCGGGATCTCGCCGCTCCAGACCATATCGTCAGTTATCCAAATGGGTTGACGGCTCTCAATGAAGTGGGCACCCTGCCTCTCTTCTAATTCTATCTTTTGAAATGGTATGCCGCGGAAATCATATTCTGGGTCGCCAGGGTGATTTATAAACTTAGCACCCCACACCTCTGGGTGCGCAATGATTTCTATCTCCCCGTGCCTTTTCGCCAAGAAATTAGAGTGCCCCACCGTTAAATGCATCCTCTCTAGAACGTCGCGTAGTCCACCGGTATGGTCCATATGACCATGACTCAAAGCGATTTTATCTACAGTGGTGAGGTCAACACCCATAGCATCGGCATTATAAACCGTAGAGTAACCGAGTCCCGTATCAAACAGGAGCTTAAAATCATCAGCTTCTATCAAAATACTCCATCCCCACTCTCCCAACAGCCATAACCACTTAGCCGTATTTTCACTAAGCGTTACTAATCGGAGTTTAGTTGGGTCTAACATTTCTTACTCCTTTCTACACTACGTTATTCATATGAATCTGGGTTAGCCTTAACCTCGGCTATGAAATCCTGCACGGTCTTATCCCAGTCATACTCAGGTTCCCAATCCCAATCCTCACGGGCTCTAGTAGCATCCATCCCCTTGGGCATATCTTTAGCTAATTTTACCACGGATTCATTTGCTAGAAACTCAATTTCGGCATCTGGAATATACTTGCGTACAGTATCAGCCATTTCCTCCGCTGGCATGGAAAAACCCTGTATATTGTAAACTCGCCTGCGCAAGTTAGCTTCATCGGTATTTTTCAAAGATATGAGGCAGCGGATAACATCTTTGATATATATAAAAGGCATTTGGGTTTTTTCGTCGATAGGTAATTGACACAGCCGACCCTTAGCTGGTTCATGCACCATCACACTCGCGTAAGCCGCAAGCCCTTCCCGTCGACCCGGACCGCAAATAGCTGGGAGACGGACACAACGAAAATTTACCCCGAACCTATGGTGATAATACTCTCCTAATCTTTCACCGAAAATTTTGGTTACGGCATATATCTGTGAGGGATTAGACTGGAATGTATCATCAGTTATTATCTCCGGCGCTCCCCGACCGTAGTTAGCTATACCGCTGGGGAAAATCACGCTATTGACATCAAACAGGCGCGCAGCCTCAAGGATATGATAAGTGCCATTGGCATTTGTGTTATACGCAGCCCAGGGGTTTGCCTCAGCAGGCATGGTAATCATAGCGCCTAAGTGATAGATACAATCTATATTATTTGCCTGAACTGCATTAAGTACCTCAGCCAAATTACCAAGGTCTCCCTGAATTATTTTCACATCGCCTTTAATATCCTGTATTGACTTTAAACTAGGCAATATATCAAAAATAACCACTTCCTCACCGTTCTCCAGCAAGCGCCTGGCCAGATTACTCCCAACATATCCAAGTCCACCTGTAATCAAATTTCTTGACACAACTAGCTCCCTTTGTTAGAGGCTTGCATATTTATAGTGCATCTACCCCAGTGAAAGCTCTCATAGGAATACGGCATTATACGATTCTTAAGCATCTTCCCACAATACTGCGAATAAAATCCTCTAGTATGTAACCGAAACTATTTGAGGTCACAATAGGCCGTTTGGCTGACTGCACAAAAGGGCGTTTTGTTTCCTCTCCCGGCTATATGGCTGCTATTGTTCATGTGTCTCAGTATGATTGCTCTAGATAGGGCGATAACGGAGACTAGAGCCATTGACTAAAGGCACATCACAGGATAGGATATAACTAATGAAGAAGTTTTGACTAACACTAAGGGCGTGGTGGATCAATCTGAACAAACTTGTATGACTACCGAAATACCCCTAAGGAGTTTATATGATGCTTGATTATGTTCCAACAGGCATCCCTGGCGCAGATAAGATTCTTGGACAACAAGGCATACCAAGAGGTCACAGCATCCTGATTTGTGGGGGACCCGGCAGTGGGAAAACCACCTTCGCCATCCAGTTTCTGTATAAGGGAGCTACAGAGCACAGCGAGCCAGGGATCTATATCTCACTCGATGAAGATCCTGAGGACGTGAAGAAGAATATGTCGAAATTCGGGTGGGATCTTGGCGAGCTTGAGAAGGAGAAAAAGCTTGCCTTTATTAATGTCTCTCCAGTTCGGGTGGCACCTTCAGAAAAAGCTGGTCTCATCCAGCTAGGAATGAAGGAGTTCAAACTGATTAAGCTGCTGGAAGCGATCAGAGCGGGTATAGAAGAGGTTCAAGCTAAGAGGGTGGTCATTGACCCAGTCACTATCTTCACCCTCCAATACCCCGACGAAGTTGAGCGCATATATGCCATGAGAGACTTGATAGCTGACTTCAGAAAGACTGGCTGCACCAACATACTTATCTCTGAGCTGAGAGGGACGGGACTGGAAAGGGAGCATCAATTTGAGGAGTATCTGGCTCAAGGGGTTATCCTGCTGCGCACAGTCATGAAAGACGACAGGTTGACCCGAATGTTTCAGGTGGAGAAAATGCGTGGGCTGGCCGTTGACAATCAGCCGCGCCCGTATAATATAACCAATAGCGGAATAGAGGTGTATCCTACCCTGACTGTCTTCAAGTAAGGAGGACGTGAATGTCCCTAGCCAAGATACAAGAACCGCCAGATAAAGGTTTGGTCTTGCTGTCCGGTGCCCCCGGAGCCGGGAAATCCACCTTCTGCCACCAGGTAGTCCTGAAAAGCATAGCTGCGGAAAGACCCATCATCTTCGTCACCAGCGAGCGAAGCCCCACTGAGGTCACGGAGCTATTAAGCGAAAGAGGCATGAGAGGAACGGTGGCGCTAAGCTTCGTTGACGCCTTCACCGAGACAGTGGGGCTAAAGTGCACGCCGCGGTCAGACACGATATGTGCCAGCTGTGCTGACCTAAATAGCCTGAGCATCGCCATCACTAAACTACAGGAAAGAGCGGGGCAAAAAGGCACTCTCCTCGTCTTCGATTCACTCACCTCTCCCTACATCTTTAGCGGCGTGGAGGTAGTAAAGTTCATGAGGCTCTTTCTATCGAAGTTTGCTTCTGAGGGGAACTCGATATTAGCTTTAATGGATGAGGGCTGTGGCAAGGAGGAAGACCTAGGAGCGATGATGAGCGTCGCCGACGGCATCCTCAGAATGGAGATAAAAGACAGCTCAAGGATTGTAAATGTGGTGAAGCACCCAAAGGTGGAACCAGCCAGAATTGAAGTTCCCATAGAGCCAACCCGACCGACAATCAAGCCGACAATAGATTGGGATCCGAGTGTACTGAAGCAGTTTTTTCAATCATTCCGAGAAGGTAAAGTATCCCTAAGAAGTGAGGTTGGGGACTTCGTGAACCTGTTCTGGCCGAACCTTGCTCACTGGAGTGGCATGCTCTGGGACCCCAAGGGGTTCCCGACGATGATATATGAGTTAAACAAAGAGGAGGGTGGCTCGGTAAAAGAGACAATGCCAATGGCTCCCTGGCGTATGAGGATTCAATACAAGATGTTGGTTTCTCTACAAGCTCTTGGCTTGTTCATACCCAAGAACCTCAGCAAGGTTAAAGACATGAAAAAGATGTCGAAAATAGGTCCCTTCGGGAACATAGACTTCGAGCGCAGCGGCATCTTGGAATACCTTGAAGACGTCTCTAAGACTGACGAACACTACTTTAGAGTATACGAAAACTCTGACTGCTGTGGATTCGAAAACATAGGGGCTGCCATAGCTTCTCATATCCCTCCTATGGTCACAGGCTATTTAAAAGGACTGGAGAAGGATGAGAGGGAATGGAACGCGATTGAGACGAAATGCATAGGGTTAGGAGACCCCTACTGTGAGTTTAAACTGGTACCGGGGGAAATCGATGAGTTAAAGGCTTCTCTAGAGAAGGACAGCTCAGTTATCGAAAGGATACACGAGCGGTTGATGGAGCGTCTCATGGGATTTCTGCTCCACGGGGAACCTTTGGTAGACAGACCTAAGTTGGGCAGCGATGTCCATCTCCATGTGGTCATGCACGGTATGGGTTTTCCCCACCTGGCTGGTGAGAGATACACAATGGCGCAAAGGATGGGAGGGGCAAGGTCAGGAAAGGAGGTCGGCGAACGTCTAATTGATGCGGGGTTAAGCAGGGATGAGGCAATCAGGCGTGTAATTGATTTCATGAATTACTGCAAGGTGGGAAAGGTTACGCTGGGTGAAACGATAAGGATAAGGGAGAACTGCGAGAGTATGCGAACCAAGCTCTTTACCACCATCAAGGAGCCATCATGCTACTTCACGACGGGCTTTCTTAATGGCCTCTTCTCAGCGGTCAAGAACCGGCATGTCAGGGAAATAAAATGCATTGTCGCAGGGCACCCCTACTGCGAGTGGGAGATCATTTAATACCCGGCTTGGACTATACTGGGATTGCCAGTCCTATGGCGTAGGTTGCTGCAGCAGCCAATGTGCCGATGGCCATCATCTCCAGCCCGCTACGAATCCAGCTTTTCCTAGTAAAGATGGCCTTGCTAGCCCCAACGCCGAAGAGGGTAGCTACACTGGCGATCACCGCTGTTATCACTGCTGAGGTTACCTCCATAAAGGCAAAGGGCAAGATGGGAATAAGAGATACAACCGCAAATGATGATCCGGTCAACGTGCCGGCTTTAATCGGAGGCCAGGATTCTTCCAATGTCAGTCCAACCTCCTCTCCGATGGTATGTTCTGACCTCAATTCCATTTCTGAAGCTACTCTGGTAGCGATAGCTTCAGCCTCCTGTCTCTTGAATCCCCTTGCCTGGTAGAACTTCACCAGTTCCTCCTTCTCCTCCTGAGGAGTGCCCTTCTTCCTGATTCCTTTCCTCTCGCTTTCTCTCTCGGTCACCTCTTTCTCGGACTTTGACGAGAGGTAGGCGCCAGCGCCCATGGATATAGCCCCAGCGACTGCCCCTGCCATACCAGCGATAAGGATAAAGTGGCTTTCTGTGACCGCTCCATAGACTCCAGCTACCAGTGCCAGTATTGACACCAGACCGTCATTCGCCCCAAAGATGACATCTCTTACCCCACCACCTCCTCCCATCTCCCAAGCTTCCATACCCAAGACCTCTTTTTTAATCCTCTCAACATGCAACCTCTCATCGGAGGCTATTCTAGTCCATATCTCTGAAGTGGCCATATCAGTGATGTTTGCAGCCTGGATAGCCATGTCTTCGATACTCTCATCCTCGGCGATTATAGCCCACTCAAAAAATCCCCTCGTGCCCAAAATGCGCATCATGAGGCTAACCCTTAGGTCTATGAAGAAAGTCCTGGTGAGCCTCTGGCGTTGGCCTTCCAATTCCCCGATTTTTTCCGCCCAGTATTCGAAGTCCTTGACTTCGTCGGCGCTGATTTCCGCCAAGAGCCGCTTTGTCCTTTCATCCCTGGCTTTGTTGGCAAGCCTTTCGTACCCCTTGGCCTGCATAAGCTTGTAGGAACGGATTTTCTTGGCTGTGTCAAGAAGCGTTTTTCTTTCCCTATCTATCAGTTCGTCCATCGCTACTTCTTCTATCACGAATTGTAGCATAAGCTGCGTTTGTACTTGGTATAGCGTCATGAAACCGAGTTTGTAGTGGATAGCTCCGCATCTGGAAGGGCAAGTTTGTGACGGACGACCACCATATCCGATTGTAGGCCCGATAGAGACCACGAATAGTAGAGTGCCAGAAAGAGATCAGAAGGCTTTCAAGAAAGAGTTGACTTTTAACATAGTAGCGCACATACAACTCGCTATTCCTCACCCTACTCCCTGGCTCCACTGAGCACTTCTATGCGCACAGAAGCTATAGGCGCCCTTCAGAAATAGAAGCTTGGCCTACAGCGCTCAGTTTAGGAGGCTTTAATCCGGTATTTAGCTTTCCCCTCCTCGTAAAGGTCGCCGCCATAAACATCGTTTACCACTGTGACAGGGAAGTCTTCTACCTCCAAACGACGAAGTGCCTCAGCCCCGAGTTCTTCGTAAGCTATCACCTCTGCTTTCTTGATGCTTTTGGAAATGATGGCTCCAGCACCACCTATGGCACCCAAATATACCGCCCTATATTTCACCATGCCATCCTTCACTGCTTTGGAGCGCAGGCCTTTGCCAATCATTCCTTTCAATCCTTCAGCCATCAAGCGAGGCGAGTAAGCATCCATACGACCGCTGGTAGTAGGGCCAGCAGAGCCAATCGGTCTTCCCGGCCTGCCAGGGGAAGGCCCCATAAAGTATATCGTCTGCCCATTAATATCTATTGGCAGAGGTTTGCCTTGATCCAAAGCTTCAACCATTCTCTTATGAGCAGCATCTCGACCAACATACATAATACCGGTGAGCAAAAGATTGTCCCCTGCCCTGAGGTCTTTCACTGTCTGGTCGGTCAATGGCAGTGTGACTTTTTTCGCTTGAGCCATAATTGTCCTCCTCTCCCTAGACTTTCAATCCTTTCAGTATATCTCTGGCAATAATGTTCCTTTGCAGTTGTAAGGCGAAATTGGTAGCGCTCGTTGCTATGGCATTGCGACAAAATCTCTCCATAGGCAGTCCTCCAACATATGCTGGAGCGTTAAAGATGTGAGCCGCACTATCAGCAACCAAATGAAGCATCTGCGTGGCGAATAGCTTCACCATAGCAGCTTCGCGTCTTATTAGCTCCCCCTGGTCTGCTTTCCAGGCAGCTTCATACACCATAAGCCTGGCAGCATGAATATTCGTGGCTATGTCAGCCAGCGCCGCTTGTATGCTGGGTCGCCCAGAAATCATTTGCCCAAATGACGTCCATGTTTTAGCCTGAATAGTACACTCATCGAGTACCCGCTGACCTGCTCCTATGCATCTGGCACCCCTTATAATCCGCCTTAATGGAAGCCACTTCCTAGCTAAATAGAAAGCTTTCCCCTCCTCCCCTAGCATATTTCCCACTGGCACCTGACAATGATCAAAAATCAAGGAAATAGCTTGTCTCACTCGAGCCTGCCATCCTGTCTTTCCCCCACCCCCGCTCACACTGAATCCAGGAGCACCTTTATCTACCAGAAAGCAACTCACTCCCTCTCTCAGTGGTTTCTCAAGATTTGTAGTGGCGAAAACCACAGCAAAATAGTCCTCAGCCGCTCTGGAAAGAGATACCTTTTTACCATTGAGAACATAGCCACCATTTGCTTTCTCTGCCTTGACTTCGAGCTTCTCAATCTCTGATGCTTCCTTCTCAGGCTCCATCAATGCCAGGTAAGGATATTTTTGCCTATTAAGCACCGGCATGAAGTATGTTTCCTGTTGTCTCTGATTACAGTCAAAAAGTATAGGCGTGACATCGCCAAAGTCAAAAGGAACAACTGTCTGGGCTAGCTCTTCCTCAACCAAGGAATTGCCCAAAGTGCTCAAGCCCACTCCACCAAGCTCTTCTGGTATGCTCACCCCCCATAATCCCATATCCTTCACCATTCCCATTAGCTCTCGTTCCTTCTCTAGCGGGAGGTACATCTGGGCATCACTCAAGTCAGCTGCTCGTCCCAAAACAACCCTTTCCAACGGCTTTAATTGGTCAGTGACAAATTCTCTCACCATACTTTGAACCATCTTCAGTTCTTCAGGTATCTCAAAATCCAATTCAACAATCTCCTTCCTTCACGGAGTATGCACTGAGCGAGATTGCACGCGACGCTCAGAATGACAAGGTGCGAAGGGCTCAGGACAAGGCTTCCTCCACAAGCAAGTCTAAATCAGGCTCATCCTCGTCTCCTATCCTTTGCTCTAGCTTTGACATAACTTCTATCATGCGGTGATTAACTACGTAGTTCTTGATAGTAGTATCCACCTGGGGGCAAGCCAAAACGCAGGCATCGCACTCATCGCAGTCTGCGCCAACTATGGTTTCCAGCGCCATAGATGTTCGCTGCTCCGTCTTGTCGCGGCGAGACGGCTCGCGAAACAGGAAGGGACAGGCATCTATACAGTTGCCACAGCCAAGGCATTCCTTATGCCCCCTGATATCCTGTTCTACGTTTAAAGCATAAGACTCACCAAACCCGCTGGAAAGGAGACGACACCTGGCCACAGGTGGGGAAGCAGTGCTCAGTATTCTATTTAGGACACCTTCAATCTCTTTAACATCTCTTTGTTCACGTAGCGGCATATCACCCTCCTCTTAAATCCAGCGCACAGCCCTGTCGCCAAAAGGCGTATACTCGCTTGCTTCACCAAGCGGAACAAAACCGGGCACTGGTCGCTCGCCGCGAGCATAGTTAGGCAAGAGCATAGGGGAGACAGGCCTTACATCTGCCAAACCAGCCTGTTTAAGTTCCCTTTGCCATTGGCGCACATGGTCTAAAGTGAGCTTACCTAGTTTTACCTCTTTAGCCCATTTAGCTGCTGCTTTGCCTGCTCTTCTGCCAAAGACAAATAGATCCAGCGTTGAATTTCCAATAAGTCTATTCCTGCCATGTACTCCGCCTTCGCACTCACCAGCGGCAAACAATCCTGGCACGGCAGTAGAGGCATCAGCCTTAATTACAATTCCTCCGTTTTGGTAATGAAGGGTGGGATAAACCAACATTGGTTTATGAATCATATCGATGCCAAAGCGATCAAACTGGCGAACCATTGCCGGCAGCTCCCTAGCAATGGTTCCTTCCCCACGAACAATATCAATCATTGGTGAATCTTCCCACAGACCAACCTCCCCTGTTGGCGCAGTTACTCCCTTTCCGCGCTCTTTGCATTCTCGAATCTCAGCTGAGGCTTCTGTATCTCGTGCTTCCAAAGGATGGGCAAACTGCTCTCCATCACAATTGACCAGCTCTGCGCCCAGAGTCCTCACCTTTTCTGTAATTAATAACCCCAGTATTTGCGGAGGGAAGGCTGCGCCTGTGGGATGGTACTGCATGGTATCCATATGGATAAGGGGACACCCTACCCGATAAGCCAATACCAATCCATCGGCAGTGGCGCCATAATGATTAGTTGTAGGAAAACCCTGAATATGTGCGCGCCCCATGCCACCGGTAGCCATAATTACCGCCTTGGCTCGCACTACAGTCATCTGTTTAGTCTCCAGGTTCATCAGTATAGCCCCAGCCACCTGTCCCTTGTCATCCATTATTAGTTCTACTGCTGGCTCGAATTCCAGCCAATCTATCTTCCTTCCATGCATGTTTCTCTGCCTCATCTCATCACGTATAGTACGCATTTCTTCAAGGCCAGTATAATCTCGGCAGGAATGCATCCTCCTTACAGCACAGCCGCCACCCGATAGCTCATGATATGAACCGTCCGCTTCCTTATCCCATTCAACACCCAGTGATTCCAGCCACCTAATAGCATCAGGAGCATCCTTTGCTAATGCTTCTACCAAATCAGGATCATTGGTGAAATGGCCCCCACCCATTATGTCCAGGTAATGAACAACAGGAGAGTCATTAGCCCTGTCAGCTGCCTGTGTTCCTGCTTGAGCTCCTATAGTATTGGCATCTCCCAAACGCAATTTTGACGATATGAGAACACTG